>Ga0100402_1000512_pt1 | contig 45515 bp, 32 predicted proteins | sample CryGeyme20150102_FD_80419 | JGI IMG/M metagenome (GOLD analysis project Ga0100402, IMG submission 80419) | Groundwater microbial communities from Crystal Geyser aquifers in Utah, USA - Crystal Geyser metaG 2015-0102 | ecosystem: Environmental > Aquatic > Deep subsurface > Groundwater | place... | reverse complement strand
GCCCTGTCTTGGACGAAGCGAAGAAGTCTTCTCCTTCCAATCATCAGGATGCAGCCAAGACCAATAACGGTTCCAACAGACTCAAACTGGTAGACTATTCCACCACTCGCGCCGAAACCCGAGGCAAGACACCGATTCGTCGACGGGCTAGCATTTCCTCTCTGAGAGACTGTGAATTTGTACAGGAGTTGCACCGTGGAAAACCATTTTTTGTAGAACCGAGAGCAGTGATGAAACAACACAGTGATACTAATCGTTATTGTAATAATTCAAATGGCGGTACAAAGAAAAACAAGCAGATAGATGATGTTACCTTGGGCGACACCAGTTCTGGTGGTAATCATATTCGAAGACGGAACAGTAACAGTGGAGCTCCTGTTGTATCTTATTTTCCTGTGTTGGCATCTTCACGATCTCAAACCAGAACAATGCAGCGTGCCAAACTCGCGAACAATAACATGTCCAAGATTTGCGAACCAGAATCAGGAGATGAAAGCACCGTCTGCAGCAGCAATACTACCAACGCCAATACTGCTAATGCTGATGTTGTTGTTGCTACTACTACCAGTAGTAGTAGTAGAATGAAGAAGAAAAAGTTGATCCAGTTTCACATGAAGCGCGTACAACCAGTTAGCATTTCCGGTTCTGAACAGGCTTGGCAGCAGCACCAGAAAGGAAGGGAGCAAGAAACAACCAGTGCTGAGCGGTTCGCAAGGAGCATTACAAATCTCTTGGATGGTGCAGATGGCGCAGACAGAAACGAAAACAGTTCCCATAATGCGGACAATAATGATCGTGTCAAGGACGATTACGCAAGTGACACCGGTAGCACCTGTTCCTTTTCCTTGTCTACAGAAATGATCGATCGTTCTTCGTCTACCACTAATACCATCAATGGAATGGATTCTTCTGCAACGACCACAGAAATGGAGGCTGCGAGGACCTCTTTGCGTTCGAAACAACAGACAAGATTGGATACATCAACTATTTTCGAACGGTCCATGGAAACTTCCATTGCAGAACCAAGCGTGGTTGATAATACAACCACTAACGAGAAGCACAATGAGCAACAAAAACAACCACCACCATTAATAACAACAATAACAGCCAACGAGGATAACACACCCTTGCCAACACGCTCTCGTACACCTTCCGCGGACAGCCGCAACTTTCGTTCCGAAGAAAACGTCTTCAGGAACACAAAAATACCACAATCCTTAACACCGACTGCGACTGCTACTGCTGCAAGTCCTGCCACGGAACAACAACGGCCTATTAGGCGCATGGGATCTTCTTTTCGAAATATCACCCAAGGCAAGTTGGAGCAGAAGAATCAAGACCAACAACAAAAGAGATTTGATAGACAGAGTATGCTTACCAGGAGCTCGTCTCTTCGGTTGCGAAGCCAAAAAAGTAGCATCGGTGTTACCACGAAAAATACGGAAAGCAATAACACAGGCGTCTCCGCTACTATTACTTCTCCTCCTTCTTCCAACAGAATTGCTCCTCCTCATCAGAATCCCAATTCTATTGAAAGTAAGTGTCTCCAGCGAGTAGCAGCGGCGGCGGCGGCGGCTACAGTATGTCTGGATGATAAATCTTCGATTCACACATTCCGATCCTTCGATCGCCACCGTATGAGCCCAAATCGTGGCTCGTCGGCACGTTCAATTCGTGATTTACATGGTAGTATGAATAATATCTCTACGGGACGATTTGGTGGATTAGGAAGGACACGATCTTCATCATTGCGAAACCTCATGGACGATTCGTCCTCGCGAGAACACTTTCACAAAGGATGCTCGAAGCGCAACCTCATGAGCGATTCAACACGATCGCTTGGGACTATTCTCAAACAAGCTTCTGAACGAAAGCTACGTGATGCGACCATTGAAATGAACAACGACTCGGTATCGCGTCTCAACATGATGCGTCAAAATTCGGGACGTCTGCTCATGACAGAAGGCTCCATGAAAGATCTCATGCGTGATGTCTCCCAGAATGCATTGAGTGACAGTCGTCATGGCAGACCAATGCTGGACAAGTCAACCAAGTCCGACCACAATCTTTCGCCTTGTGGTCGTCGGCTCAAACGGCCAACATCAGCTCTGGCTTCAAGTACGCGAAACTGCTCTTCCATGAGAAATTTAATGAACTCGTCTGCGACGGGAAGTATTCCACGCACAACTTTGATAAGGAACAACTCTAGGCCATGGATGAGCTCTTCGGTGCACAATTTTCAGAATCAAAACAACAACAGCAGCAGCATTGGAAGCTCTCGTCGATTCCGACGAGGAAACATGGCGAAAAGTCACAGTGAGAGGTTTGCCAAGCGTGGATCATATGCATCGCCAATTAGTATGGACTCCGCGCCTCTTCCTAGCAAGAGTGGCAATCTCAAGACGAGCAAGGACTGCGACGACGATCGGTTGGAACGCGTGTTGTTGGGGCGCACAATTTCGTTTCGCTCCAATAGCAAACGCAACCTTTTGGCCGGTACAATACAAGACAATTCCGCTCAAAGCCTCCGCCCCGAATAAAGCATTGCTGATTTTTGACTACTTTGAAACAAACAAAACATAGGCCATGGAATAATAATTTTTATTTATAAAGAATGTTTGGAAAACATGTTTATTTAATATCATCTTGACTGCTCCTGTTGTTGATGCTGCTGATATTGCATGGATTGGTGCTGCGCCGCCATAGTTTTGGCTTGACGAATCAACTCTTCGGCATCCTTTTCTGAGACTTCTTGGCCTTGTGCTTTTGCCATGGTAGCCATTGCAGCCACTTCGGCACGGGTTTTGATATCCTTAACGTCAACGTCCCTGGTTCTGGTGGCGGCAGTGGCTGTTCCAATAGCCAAAAATTCGTGCCCTAACATTTTGACTCCTTCGGCTCGCTTCAATCGCACTTCCAAGTCCACGCTGGCGTCACTAAACAGCTTGCTAGCCACTTCCTTCAGTGTCCGCGAAATATCTCTACCGTTGATAGCCCATGCTAGCTCTAAAAAGGCGGGCAGAGACGCCTCAAGTTTCTCCGTGGCTTGCTTGGTCTTCTCGGGGTCGAGTTTGATGTCTCCCGTCTGAGCCCAATTTGATTCATTCTGCTGGCCTTCGCCGTCCAAAGTGACGGTCTCCTTCCCAGCTGCCATGGCCGCCTTAGCTTCCTTTTGTAATGTTTCCACGTCTCGGTAGGCCTGTTGGCCAGCTCGGGCTGCATGAATTCCAGCCCCTACCAATCTGACATCGCTGTTGAAGGCATGGGCTTTCTTTTTAATTCTTGATGCATGACCAGCGAGGCCCAAGAAAGATGTGTGGTCACCAATAAATTCATCCGCTTCCAATTCCAAAGCGTATCCGATAGCACTGCAATAAATTTCTCCAAATGTGCCCTTGCAGATCGTTGCAGCTTCTGCCTGGCATAATGCGATGTATTCTGATTCATTCTGACTACCATCGACATAAGGTTCGACTCGTTCTCGAAGATGAAGAGCACAATTAACCTCCCGACGCCGTTGCTTGAGTTTGTCGGACTCAGCTGTTGCTTCCATTCGCCGGATATATTCCGCTTGAGCATTGATCTCTTTGGAATGTTTCGCTGCCAGGTCGGCATCTGTAGTCGGCTCGTCGGTCTTGCTGTTTTCTTGAAATTCCATATGGGCGTGTTCTTTCATGAGACTGTCGGCCTTATTGGCAATCCACAGCTCCCCAATATACGGCGCGACAGCATCTGATCCGAACATGACGGCAAAAAATATAAAAGGGTCAATTTCCTGCAAACTGTTGGTAGGATCCTCGTTTCCGTCCGTCGACTTTCCGTGCTTGTCGTAGTGAGCCCGTGAATGGTCGTTAGATAGAATCTGGTAAGCATGACCAAGAGCTTGGAACTTTTGCGCCGCATCAGGAGACGGATTCTTGTCTGGGTGGCACTTACGAGCTTCCTTGTAATATGCCTTTTTAATTTCTCCCACAGTCGCATTCGTCGACACTTGCAACAAATCATAATATTCTCGGTCCTTGACGGGACGTTCCTTTCCACCACCAATTTTTGAGGAATTAGTGATCTGATTAGCTTCCAGTTTTTGCTTAAATTGTTTCTCTAATTTTTCAACTTGAGCCAGTTCGTCGTCCAATTTGTAAAAATACCATTCACGTTTTTCCTCATCCCACAGCATTCCCTGACGACTACTGGATATAGCTTCGGCACTGTTCACGACACCTCGACCCATTTGATAGGCTCCGATACAAACTCCCGTCACGGGTAACGCTACTGCACTCACTACACCCGTGGCTAGGCCTGTCACAAAACCCTTGGCACCACTTTCGTGTGCACCGGCAATGGGCTGGGCAATCAAGCTTGCAACACCCGCCGCTGTTCCTTTTGCGACCGATTTAAGTCCTGAACTAAGTCCAGCCCATCCATCCTTGGGACGTCGCGTACTAAAAAGGGAATCAAATATTTCCTTTTCCTAGTATGTGGTGATTGGTGAATCGTGGACGCAGATGTAAAATTTTGAAATAATGGTGGAGGGTAGAGGTTATGGTTATGGTGAGAAATCGTGTTCGAGAGATTTGGGGTTGGGATATGAGGTGCATCAAAATAAACAAACGTGTACTGGATAGACTTGGACTTTCCCGTACCTTGTCGAGATCATCTGCACTCAAATGGTTCTCAGGCTGCTGCTCGCCGTCTGTGTTAGTAGTAGCAGCAGTAGCAGCAGTAGCAGCAGTAGTAGTAACAGCATCCGTTCCAGCAGCTTCTGACTCAACTTGCGATGCATTGCTAGATGTACCCTCGGTCTTTAAGTTGTCGTTTGCCTTGTCGCTCATCTTGAATAGATAGATCGTGAAATGGATTAAATCAAAAAATAAGAATGTGAATACTTGAGATGGGTGTTATGTGTTGGGCAAGCCAGGGCAAGCAAGATTTAAAAAAATTACATCCGTTGATGCTCTCGTCTGACTAAAAAATTATTTGTTTAATAGTCTTTTTATTTTCGTAATTCGCAGCGCGAGGAAAGCTCGTGTTGCGTGTTTCGAGAAGAAAGATCTAATGTGCGTTTGAATGCATACATGCTTCCTTCCTCATCTGCCAATCTGCCCCAGCAGCAGGTGCTGCCGATTCTCGGCAATCCATACATACATACCTACTAGTACCTGGTAGCTAGTAGTATTGCTTTCCCATTCATTCCAAAGCAAGCGCAAAGCCGAGCGGGGCACGCACCTGGGCTGCACCAGAGATATCTCTTTCCACGCACAATGCAAAGAATAGTTCGTACTGAAGGCACTCTCCATACTTGAAAATTATCTTCCGACTATGTCGTTTTGTCGCCGTCATATTTGCTGGCATCCATCTGTGTTATCCTGCTGCTCTATGGCATCTGAGAAAATGAACAACTGGATATCATTGGAAATCGGACCAAATGACGATCACTGCTCTGTGCAATATCTTTAGCTAGCTAGTGCTAGACCAAAGTCAAGATACAGAAAAACAACGAACGTACAAAAACGACGACACCCACTTAAAGTAATTTTGCTAGATGCTACACTACTGTAACGCGCTCTTGGGAGCTGCTTATAGTTTCGTCTCGCTTGGTTCAATTGTCGCAGACAAGGTGATCCTAGTAAAAAATCCGAATAGTGCTAATGCCAATATTAGTCTATCTTGTTCATACAGCGATGCATGATGCAATTCAAAGCAATATCAAACTTTCGATCAGGATCTTCACCATCCATCCGTTTAGCTTCGTAATGTGCCGCAGTCATAGCGTTGGTGGCGGAGCAGTCGATGTAGCCCATCTTACTACAGCCTCCGGAAAGTTGAATAAATTTGGCCAGAGATTCTACGCCGACACACCAATGTACGATGGGGCATCTCAAATAATCCACATCGTGACATCTGTGTTCCTGGTCACACCAGTTTGGATCTGTCTCACCAATGACTTCACAGAAATCGTAGACTCCGTACACCATACCCTCCTTTGTGGTTCGGGAAATATCGATGCAAACACTTTCATAGTCTTCTCCGTCCCCATTGTCACTACAATATCCAGTTTTATCGTAACCAGTCAGAGCCATACCAGCTTCGGAACACTTCTTGAGAGGCTCTCCAAACACGTTGAGAGGGCCGTGATCCTCGCGATCCTCTCCCAAAGCACCCCTATCTTCCGGGTCGCGAACTTCTTCCAAATCATCCTCGACATCTGGTTCCGATTCGTCCTCTAGAAGGCCTTGATCGTCAGGATCATGCACTTCTTGTAACTCACCCTCGGGAACCGGTCCCAAATCTTCTCCCAAAGAGCCCCTATCTTCGGGGTCACGAACTTCCTCCAATTCAAGCTCGGGACCTTCAAGAGAGCGATCACCTTCCCTTATTTTTTTGGTGGCACGAAGCGAATCAGTGTTGGCTATGGTAAACGCAGCTGTGCACAGAATAAGCAGGGTCAAGAATTTTCGAGTACTAGTGAACATATTGGTTGTGGCTGGGTCGCTGGGTTGCTGGGTTGACGGATGGATTGGATTAAAAATAATGTTTTTGATATCTGAAGTTGAGCGAAGTCTTCAGGTTGAAACTGCCTCGGATAACTGCCTGTTGTTAGCCGGGTACCTAGCTAGCTTTTTGCAAGGAGTGTAGGATTAGGCGGTCATGTATTACGGATGGATACTTTCGCTTTCTTGTGATGATTACCCGGATAGCTTGTGGATCCCTGGAATATTAGATTTTTTCGTTTGAAGTTTTGCATGATTGATCGTCCACATAAATCCAGATAGGGACCGAGTTAACCAGCTATACGAACCAAAAGCATCAAAAGTGAGTACAAGTAAGGAGCAAACCCCGATGCTACTGCAGCGTCGAATGACTACTACCTGGACCTACAACTCCACTTCTAGCTTCTCCCGGCGGTATGTTCAGTGAGCCATCGTTCTGCAGCCAGTTTTTCACTGTATGCGGTACAATACGCAGCTCGCACCAAGGCTATCTACGTCAGGTTTGGCCAAACGTTTCCGTCTACAGTGCTCGATCGCACGAATCTGATAATCAATAGGAGGTATCAATTCGAGTGCTTGCTTTGGTAAAATTAGCGGAGGGGACGTGAGGATTTGGTAAGCACAATTGCCCTGTTAGCTCAACGTTGGTGTAGGATATTGTGGAAAAATGCCGTTACCATTTAAGTCGCGTTAAACCGTGTATCCGATTTCCTTTTACCTTTTATTACTTCCTTTGTGAACGGCTTTGGTGGTAAACTGTAGCCGGAACAGTGGTAGTCTGATTATTATAGACGAACCCAGACTGGAACTGCGAACAAATCTTTTTCCGGCACCCCTTTCCCACTGTCCCCTGCTGCAACAACCCCGCACAGCCACGATATCTCTCGTGTCGCGCGCCTTATTCCTTCTGCCGTTGCTTTGTCATTGGTCGTCCTTGATTTGCGATTCAGGTGGCGCTGGGAGGAATGCTAATTGCTGCGCCGGTCCGTCACAACCAATGCTCGTTGCAAACCAATGTTGTCAGTTGAGCACAAGATCTTCGACATGGAAATTGCCTGATCTCTCTCCAGCAGTAGCTACTGCTACTAGTATTGTGCAAGATACCTACATGGAGGAGTGCTGAATTTCTTGTATCGATTTCTTTGAAAGGCGCGTAAAAATCCCTTCGCAGATTTTGTTTTGATTGCTCATATTCAAGTAATTCAACACTTATTCGTCTCTACTTTTTTTAAAAACTTATCCACTATGACTACCGATACTACCGATACTGCTAATACCACCACTGCTGTCTCCAAGGACGACAAGAATGTGTTCAAGGAAAAGAATTCCGAGCCCAAGGACGAGGAAATCATCTCGGGTGACAAGAAAGTCGCCGACGTAAAAACGTTCGAAGCAGAAGGTAAGGAAAATTTCTCGGACGACAAGAAGATCGTTGAAAAAGAAGCAATAGAGCCTGAAGGTAAGTCTCCATCCGGTACTTCCGCCGATAACGTCAAGGTCGACGACGACGGCGAAGAAAAGAAACGTGAAAGCCCTACGCCTGCGCAAGAGGGAGCTTCCAAGAAAACCAAGGACTCTGGCGACCATGACATTCTCTCGAAAGGTACTATCGATACCGAGGAGGCCAAGGAATCTTTTGTCGGTTTTGAGCAACCTTCAACCAAGGACTCCAAGTGTACCGTCACGAAAGATGAGAAGAAAGATAGTGTCGCTTCTCCTCCCTCTACGGACGACAAGATCGAGTGCCCATCTGACGAGAAGGAGGCCTCTACCAAGACTGAGTAAACAACGCATGGTTGGTTCTTTACAAGTGACTTTTCTGGCCTTCCCGTTCCTCTGCCTACTGGTTTCCTATCGAGACATATCCGTTCGCAAGCATGCAACACTTTTGTTGCTGGCTTGAGTCTTGAGTCCCATCTCGCGATTGGATAAAAGATACACATTATCATAATCATAATCATAGAGATATTAGAGGCCCATTGGAATTGATTTCTTGTTGTTTACGGTTAATTGCGTCAGTCTTGTTCTGTCCGCCGGTATTGCTGCCAATTTAGCTTTGCTGTTCTGTATTGTCTGGTACTCTGGACCGCGAATGATGCAGCTTCACCAGAAAGATAACCCCCTGTAGACACACTCTTGGTTTCTTGGCTAGTAGGTTGTCATCGTTGTACGCAAGGACATTCAAAGCTTCGCTGCTTACCTTTTATTACGTACATCGGCTTTCGCTGGCTTGCAGCTAGAAGAGTGGCACCTACCACAGCTAGCTAGCTCCAACAGTTAAAACGATAGTGGAGGAGGAGGAGTAGTAGTAGTAGCTCTGTGTACAACCTGGTACTAGACTACTAGCCAACAAGATCCGTCAATATTCTTATTATTCTTATTTTGAATTTCCAACCTGATTAATAAGGCCCTATCAAGATTAAAGAGTGAGAGGTTCTGCTTTTGCAGTAGATTGTTTAAGAATCGGGTTGTTACTGTTAAAACCCATGGCTTCAAACAATTCTCCACTGTCAAAGAAACCTGCTATGTATTTTAGTCGCTTCAAATATTCGACAACATGTCTCTCACAAATTGATCAAAACAACATACCAGTAACCCCTTCCTTTGCACGACTTGGTCAACCTGCAAAAGTCAAATTATTTTGTGACCATGGTTGGCTACTCTCGATGCGGACAGAAAAGAGTATTACCCGACAATATACCAACATTGTCCAACATGAAACCACCTCTACTACAGATTTTATTGCTTCTTGTGGCCGTGCTTATCAGTAACACAGTAGCCTCCAACGCTAGGGCAGATAATCACATGCTAAAGGACAGAACAGAACAACCAGAACGAGAGAGTATCCAACATGAGGGGAAATGGGATGCGTATCATCGGGATCTGCAATTCTTTGTGTCCTCGAACAGACGTCGCAGATCTCGTGGCAGGTACATGAGTTCAAGTAAATCTAGCAGCAGCAAGAGCAAGGGCGCCAGAAGAAATCGACCCAATAGAGGTGCTGCTAACACTCAATTTCCAACCTTTTCTCCTCCGAATCGAAATGAACAACCATCATTGCCAAACATCGACCGCGATCGAGATCCCTTGGAAGACGGAGGCTGGTCACGAAAGCGAGTCGATATGATACGGGACGATTCACTACCATCTCCTACCATCGTTCCTACCAACGAAAACAATACGTCTCCAACGATTGCTCCCGTGCCAACAAGCACGCCTTCTGATAACACGTCGAATGGGACAGTAGTCCCACAACCACCTGCAATGAGCGCCACGTCGGCCCCGACGGTTTCAGGAGCAGCAGGGACAACTGCACCGACCATTTCTGATGCGACGAGTGCACCGACCATTCTCGGTGCTACAAATGCACCGACCATTCTCGCTTCTACAAATGCACCGACCATTCTCAGTGATACAAGTGCACCGAGCATTTCCACTGCTACAACTGCACCAACCATTTCCAGTACTACAACTGCACCAACCATTCCCGGTGATACCGATGCACCCACGGCAGAAATTGCTGCTGCTGCTACAGAAGCACCAACTGCTCTTGGTACAACCACTGCCCCAACAGTATCTGGATCTGCTGGTGATTCGACTACAGCACCAACCGTACCTGGAACTGCTGTTGGGGCTACAGCTGCACCTACGGTATCCGAGGCTACGGCTGGCGCCACTGTGGCACCAACAGTTTTGGCAGAAGAATTGGCTGCTGGTGCCACAGTCGCTCCCAGCGTAGCAGTGGCTGCTGACTTACTAGATGCAGCCGTTGTACGCTCGTCGTCAAGCACAAAATCCTATGCTACAAATCGTGCCAGCAACAATTTAGGCGTCAACTGCGCGGGAGGTCCTCAAGACTTTGCTTTTGGTATTGATTTGCATGTAAATTTTGTAGACAATCATTTTCATGCGTGCAATGGAAAAGAATTCGATGCTATTGCAACCGTTCTACAGATCACTCTAAATATGGCATTTCCCTCTCAGGTGCCATCCTGGTCTGGTCAGGTTGATTTTTATTCCTTTAAATTTGATGTTGACCAATTTGATTTACACATTAATCCCTATGCATCTGCATCAACGGCTAGGGCTGTCAAGAAAAGCAACATACGGCATCTTTTGCGTAACGGTGGAGAAGACCACCAAAAACAGAACGACTACGAAGATTTTGTTTCAGATAACAACAACAATTACAACATTTACGACAACAAAAATGGTAGTAAACGAAACCGAAAATTGCAAGAAAGTGAAAAGTGCCCTGCAAGACCAGCTCTATGTCTATCTGGGACTGATGTTTGTTTGTTTGGATGCGGTATTGTGTCGGTTGCCGACTGCAGCAGTGATTTGACGCTCTGGAAAGATTTGAGTCGGTCATTGACCAAGGCAATTTCAGCTCTGGAATTACCGTGTCTTGGTGGAGTGCCAGATATTGTGTTTTCTATTCTTCCACTGTAACCCGTCTTTAGAATGTGCGGGACGAAGTTATGCTATGTAAGCAGGGGAATCGATATAAGTGTAACAAAATATAAACTGTGGTGTCCTACTTTTTCGCTGTATTTTGATTTTAATATTCTAGCCTTGATCGCCATCCTTTCCTTTTATTGCAAAATAATGTCCTCTCGTGATCCGTCCGAGGGAGAAGATTCAAGCGATCGTGCCATGGGGCTGAGTGCGCAAGTGATATTGTCGTGGGCAGCTAGTAATGTAGCGTCTTGTGCCATTCTTTTCTTATTGCACCCCGATCAGGTGAAGAACATATTATTAAAGAAAGATTCTTAGGCAGTTGCTAGCATTCAGACCAAAGAGCGCTTCTGGCCAAAAAAAGAGGAAATACCCAGAAATATTGCAGTTGCTACAACATGCCGTTGGGGAGAATATAGGAGCCATGCACAACCACAAGCAGAGTTGGCTGTAATTTTTTACTCGTAGCAGTACACAGTACACACCACGCCTTCGGTGATTGTTTGTCTCCTGTTCATGCATGACTGATTGACAGCGCATGACTGGGCTCAAATTTTCACGCCTCACAGATCGACAATTTTTGTCTTTTCCATTCTTGTTAAGAGCAAATTGGAAAAGATTTGGAGACGAAACACTTGATTTAGCTATCCAAAGACAACAACCAAGGTAGGAAACTTACTTTGAATAACCAAGATGAAGGTATATCCAAACGCTTTTGCCGCAGTATGTCTCCTCTCTGTCCATGTAGCTCGTGGAGCCGTGGAAATGCACGAGAATAGTGATGAATTGGCTTCCTATGTTTCTCATCACCGAGAAGTACAGGCGAATGTCCAGCGAAACCGAACATTGTTTTTTTCTTCCTCTAAATCGAATACAAGACGAAAAATACGCGGTGAAAGTAGAAACAGGAGAAGCACGCTATTTTCTAATGGAACCTCGAAGAGGAATGACGATAGTGACAATGATACGTTTCAACGACAACGACAACAACAATCACGGCCGCAATCACAATCACAGCAACAGGAAACCATACAAAATAGACCAGTGAGAGCTGGACTTCGAAACAAAAATCCCCTGGTTTCTTCTGGTACTAGTACTAGTTCTAGTACAGCCAACGATGAGAGTATTTCTACAGCGGAATCGTCCAACCCCGACTTACCTGAAGCTACCGCTACTTGGACATCTCTACCGCCACTAATCACAAACACAGTCACTACCGCCGGTTTGTCCAGCCGCCGTGAGGGAGTATCATCGGGAGTTCTCACTCGACCACCCTGGAAGCCCTTGCGTTCCAATCCCAGCTTGACGAGTGCACCTAATCGACCGAATCGAGCCACGACACGCAATCCACTTCCACAATTCAATGGCAATCTTCCTGATTTTATCATTACCCGTAGAAACGACATTATTCAGAACAGAAACAGAAACAGACCAGGTCAGCGTTCTCCTTTTTCGTCCCTTACCGCGGGAGATATCATGCCACCAGCTGATGTTACCAATCAAATGACAACCGTGTTTGGTGCTGCTACAGCTGTTCCTACAGTCTCTGCAGTTGCTACCTCTACCTCTAGAACTGGAACCTCGCAGCCAAAAGATAGTACCAGTACCAGTGAGAGCAAAGAGTTTGACTTTGAAAGGTTTGAATCGGTCAATATTTTACAGCAAAGCCCACGATTACCACACACACACTCCCAGAAAAGTGATATGCCAAAAGGAATTCCGAATCCTTCCAACTTTCGACCTATCGGTACAACACGTTTTTCAATTCCTACGACAATATCTCAGACCACTGCATCCACCACTAATAATGATAAACGATCTGTAATACCATTGCAATCTTTTTGGGACAATGCAGCAGCAGCATCATCAGGTGGAGTACTAGCGAAATCGCGTCTGCGACCGTCGATTCCGACAACAGCTCAGACAGTTGTACATTCACAATATCTCACGTCACGTGAATTTATTCCTTCCATAATATCATCGTCATCACCACCCTTGACGAACACGAACACAAACACAAAAACAACAAATAATGATGATAATGATGATATGAATGTCACAAGAACTGACACAATCAACCGTGCATCCATTCCAGGACACCACCAGTCACCACCAGATACCAGACAAGTTGAGAATACAGTACCTTAAATCATAGAGATATCAACTGAGTGATTCATCTGGGGAAAAAGATTGGTGGATTGCAGAACTGCCTCTTCTTTCAGCTTGCATGAAAAAAAAATGAGTGTGATGAAAGAGTCAACACAACCATTTAGTATTAACATAAGCAACAGCAGCAGCAAAAGATCTACAGTACTCAGTTTGGTGAGCAGCAACATTGAAGAAAAAATACAAAAGTCTGAACCGTCTCGGAGTGGGGTCACACCGATTGATGGAGAGCAAAGTTATTGACCAAATCTGTAAAAATCTTGAACAACAAAGTAGAGATACGACGGCACAGTCGTCTGTCGATTGCTTTTCTAACGGCGAACGAACGCATGCTTAATTACAATTTTGATGCGTCTACCAGTAGCTACTTGAATTCATTTGATGCTGGACTCCTCTTCGAACATTTCGCGCCGGTAATAGTATCGCCGTGATAACCAAATTTGTCAATCTGTCTTTGCGAATAACTTTATTTCTCACAAGCAACCATGATACCTTGTCAACGAGAACGTATGGTTCGGCTCTCAGTGATTAAACTCAATGTATTAAATCACATGGAGTTTTGTCTTCCTGCTATTAGCTTGCCATTTTTGGGTCGTCATATTTGGTCGTTGCGCCTCCAAATTCCCTAGCTTGGCATGACTTGTGGTTTCTAGCCTCACGAAAACTTGCGCCGAGTTAATGCTACCATTGCTTTTGTAATCTTGCGAAGCTGATGCGATTGGATCAAGAACGGTGGCATCGTGTAGAGTAATTTTCCAAAGGGTCGCAACCAGATACCTTCGTCAACAATTTTGGGTTGCATTACTTTCATGTCGAATGGATCTTTCATCTCAACGACTCCAATCGCACCAAGAACTCTTACATCTTGGACCAGTGGAGATTCTCGACAGGGAGCTAATTCCTTCTTCAATTGTTGTTCAATCGATTGCACCTTGGATTGCCATTTGTAATTTTTATCATCCAGAAGCAAATTAAGACTTGCCAGACTGACCGCACACGCCAACGGATTGCCCATGAAGGTAGGACCATGCATAAAAACCCCAGTTTCTTTTCCCTGTGCAAATACTTGCGACACCTTAGTGGTTGTCATGGTAGCAGCAAAGGACATGGCTCCTCCCGACAGTGCCTTACCAATGCACAATATATCCGGTTCAATGGCAGAATGTTCCGATGCAAACAATTTACCAGTCCGTCCGAATCCTGTCGCAATTTCGTCCAAAATCAGTAATACATTGTACTCGTCACACAGTGCTCGGACGCGCATGAGATATTCGGGATGGTAAAATCGCATCCCTCCGGCACCTTGTACAATTGGCTCTAATATAACGGCGGCTACTTGATCGTGTTGATCTTCCAAGTGCCGACGAAGTGGTTCGATGTCACTGTCACACCAGGCTTTATCTGTATGGTACGGTATTTCAGGTCGTGGTACAAAAATTTGTCCTTGCAAGACGTTTGAAAATAAATGGTGCATCCCATTGACGGGATCACAAACACTCATGGCCTGAAAGGTATCTCCGTGATATCCTCCTCGAATGGTAAGAAATTTCGTCTTCTTCGTTTTGCTATTGCCACTGTTGGATTGCTGTTGATTCAGATTGTACCAGTACTGTAACGCCATTTTCATGGCCACTTCAATGGCCACCGATCCCGAATCACAGTAAAACACGTGCTGCAAGGACGAAGGAGTAATTTCGACCAATTTTTGAGCCAACAATACGGCTGGTTCGTGTGTTAACCCACCAAACATGACGTGAGACATTCGAGATATTTGGTCATGCATTGCTGTGTTCAACACGGGATGATTGTATCCGTGAATGGCAGCCCACCAACTCGACATTCCATCGATCAAAGTGCGTCCATCCGTCAGTGTCAGCTCTACGCCGTTTGCCGACTGGACCGGATAACAGGGAACAGCATTCGGCATGGCAGCATACGGATGCCAAACATGCTTCTGATCCAAATCAATAATCTCTTGAGTTGTCATTGCGGCAGTACTGGTTGGTGTTTTTGTTTTTGTGGACATTGTTGGACATTTGACGTGTGACTGCAGACTGCAGCATATATTCTTTCTATTTTAATAAATCGATGGGGCAGTCGTACCGTCGTCGTACCTGTGTGTTGACGGCCAAGCAATTTCTTTTCGACTGGAAGCAGCTTCAATGTTAAGATTCGGACACTAAAAATAAATGTGAAAATAGTAAAAGGAAAGTAGATGTACGTTTTGCGCCTGGGCATTCTGTGTGAAAAACTAGACTACTTGATTAATTGCATGAAAAGAATTGATTGCAAAATAAAAAAATACTGTATTAGACTACTACTAGTACTAGCTACTCCGAGTAGCTAGTAGTAAAGACTACTAGCTAGCAGCTAGCTAGTAGTAGCTACTAGTAGTACACTAGCTAATAGACTACCACTCGCTAGCTAATACACGGGGGTAGTAGACTAGCTAGTAGACCGACCTCTCTAGCTACTCTAGTAGACTGCTACTACTACTAGCTACTACTAGCTAGTAGTAGCTACAAGGTAGTAGTAGAGCGAGTCTTAGCCAATATTCACAGGCACATTGGGTTATGGGTTCGAGACAGATCCTAACCCTAACTCCATCGTTTTAGTTCAGCCAGATGAAGTAGAGCAGCAGGTAACACCTAGCTAGTCGAAAACTCTTCATAGGACTTCATTTCTGGCAATTTGTGCATCCATGAGTTCAATGCCGAGTCTGTCGAGTCTGTTGTCGTGGATATTGTCATTGGCAGCTTTGTTGAATCAGTGATCTGTAAAGGAAGAAGGGAAACCTAATGAGATAAAGCCAGGACTAACACTTCTAACTTCTAGTTCCGGCTATACTTTCGGTTCACACCTCGGTCCTACCGTCCTACCTGCGCACCTCAGTCGTAACAACCAGGTCCACACCTCAATGGTCGTGGTCGTTCGCACCTCAATGGTCGCATACCTACGACGATTCGTACCTCTACCGCTCCAGACGCACCTTGTTTCGTTTCGCACCTCGACTGCAACTACCTCCATCATTCCGCACCTCCAAGGAACGCACCTCGGTGGACTCCCGTATACTTATTTCTGTAGACTCGCTTCGTACGCAAATCCGTCGACTTGTTCTTGTCCATCCGTGCAGTATCTAGCTAACTCATTCAACAGCCTTCACAAGCTGATTCCGGTGGTCACTTCCGGTGATCGTCTGATCTATTGTTGCTGGTAATACAGCCTTTTGTACGCACAATTACGAGTTTCCTGTGAGCTTAGCCTGGTACAAACTTTGCACAGGTCATCTACTCTCGTAGCCAACAACGGTAGATCGTCAGCGAAAAACGTTTTTTTTTCACGAGTCGTCTTTAATACCTAATTGGCGATACCTTAGAAGATGAGCACAACACAAACATTGATACTAATGCCATGCGCAGAGGAGGCTGATCGAAGAGGATAACACAGGGTTCTTTGGCTCTCAATGGGTTTGCATTACAGATCATGTCTATATCTAACTCTAATTTCTCTTTTCTGTCAAAAAATGTGTAAATATCATTTGGAAGACATAAGTATTTTACAGTTTTCTTGTCATCCTTTCCTCCATTAATACTAATTATTCTGTCAATCCAACCCTTGCGGTTCCTGCACTATCTAAACTTAGAAGAATGCTTCGTTCGGAGAGCCTGTAAAGAAAACTTCATTGGTTTGGAAGAACTGGTTGGTGGTGAATGGTTCCAATTCATAGACATAATTCTGAATGTATGAGGCATAATTGGCATCGGCCATGATGCGGGCAATGTCCGTTGAGTCCAATCGAAGAGGTGCAGATGCAGGTGCCACAGCGATGCCCCGAAACGTCAAAACAAATCGATCTAAATCTCCACCAGGAGCATATTCCGACCGAATATTACGCATCCGGAAATCCAAAATGGGGGCCGCTGCTGTCAGTGGAAAACTGTCAAAGTTATCCAAATAAAATTCTTCCGTGGCGTCGACAAGAGCAATAATCTCGCTGTTAAATGGCTCGTTTCCAGTTCCAGGGAAAAAGGTATATTCCAATTGTCCACTAATTCGGAATTGGATGTTGCGGTCGTTCCTGGCGTCATCACCACGACCCATGCCGCTCTTACTGCCCTTGCTATTAAAGGCGGGGCGGATGCGCATCCTCATTCGCATCATCATACGTCGGAGTTGTGCAGGAGCACGAGTACGAGTAGGAAAAGCAGCAGGCGCGGCAGCAGGTGCTGCAGCAGGTGCGGCATTCGGTGTTGCCGAGCTTGGAGCTGATGTCAATCCAGTGGGGACAGCCGAAGTACTAGGAGCGTTGGAAAGGGATGGAACACTCGAGGGCATTGCGGATAGAGATGGAGCGGACGAAATGGTCGGCACAATAGGAATCGAAGGAGCTGTCGTCGTGTTGTTGTTCGGCGTTACTGTGGGACTAACTCCATCACGAGGGGGCGCCGTGGCCCCAATATTCATGCGCATCCGCATCCGCATGCGCATTCTCATTGGCCTTGCGTCATCAAATCTTCCGTCATCATCGAATCTTAGTGCATCGTCGTCACTCCTGCTTTTGCTCTTACTGCCCAACAGTCTCTTTGATTGTTGAGGGGTAGATCTAGAGGTGAATGAGGTAGCATAATCGTCATCATAAGAATCATCACTACCAACATCATCAGATTCCTCGCCATCAACACCATCATCATTGTCAAAATCGTCTTTTTTGGGACGGAGATGCTGATCACAGCTTCCAAGTCCACGAAATTGAATGGCAGCACCAGTAGCACCATGACTAGATGCAGATGTAGCACCTCTGATATTTTTGGCATTGTCGTAATTGTCCTGGGCCACAACCACTCGAGCATCAACAGAAAAGTTCTTACCAGAGGCTGCCAGCGCCACGAACAAAAGAAAGGAACTCAAATTGGAAAGTTTCATTTCGTGAATTGTTTTGTTGGTCAATTCTAAAATGAATTTTTCGTTCGAAAGCCTTACTTTTAAAATTATGAGAATAAAAGGAGAGACGATAGACGATAGTTGATGGAAAAAAAAAGATCTTGCTTTTTACAAGTACCAGGTAGAGTACCTTGGTACTACGTACGGATCGCTACCGTACCTTTCGCACAAATCGTATTCTTGATCTTCTACGTAAACATGACCGACCCATCCAAAATTTTTAAGTAACGTGTTTAAGGATGGGGAAGATCGTTATGACCGACTTTATTTCCTTGTTCTTACGCGATTGCTAAAAAATACATGTGTATGCCTACATAAAATACGATCAAATCCACTTCGCTGAAACGTTTTATGATGCTTTGCTTGCAACCAAGTACAAGAACTACACTAGCAGCCACTACTAGTAGCAGCCACTACTACTATGATACCGTCCAATTATTAATAATAATATTATGGACTCTAATGCCCGAGTATGCAGGTGCAGCTAATTAATAAATACCTGGTAGAAGATTCCTTGTCTCAGGTTTATAGCCGTTCTCACAGCTCGCTCTGTCGTCGGCAACCGAGGAAGATTTCTTTTGTAGTACTAGGTCTAGTACAAAAAATAATGTCAGTCATTGAACTGATTTTACTACCACTCGTACTACTGTAGTACCTAGCTGGCACTAATTATCCCGGATGAAAATAATACTCAAGTAGGTCTACTGTAGTAAATAAAATATCTTTCCATAGGGATCGATCATTTTATCACGATCAGGAGGCTTGTCGGAGTAGACTAGTAGATTTCATGATGAAAAATAATCGCCACGCCACCATCGATGGCATTGTAGTAGGCTTGGAATTCAAGCTTAAGCTGCTAGGGAACGGTATTAGTCACCGCTTACGGTGTGTGACCAGCAGTAGTAAAAATCCAAAGACTCCTCAACCTCAAATTCTGCTTGAAATGGCATTAAATAGAAATTGGAGAGGTTCGGTACGAGTGGTGACCATAGGATCAGAACAGGTGAGCTCGTCGGGTTTGAATGGCTACTATGACCATGGGGAACTGCCGGCACTAGTAGCTACTACTAAATAGTATTAGACTACTAGCTAGTGGTAGCGAACGCAATTTCTGACGGGATCAGCTGTGCGCGCTCATGATCTATGACGTCATTAAAAATCCAGTCAGTGATGACCAAAAAAATCATGCAAAAGTTCAGACAACAGACCCTCTAGCTAGTAGGTCTAGTAGAGTAGACGACTAGACTTTTCTCGACTACCTGTAAGGAATGAGATGAGGAATCCTAAAAAGTACTACTAGTACTCTAGCAAGTGCTTGCAAAAATGATGACGATATTAAGGGTAATCTTGACAGCAGGCATCACTTTCCTAAGTTTTCAAAATGGAACAGGATTCACGGCGATTCCTGCACACACAAGGCTTTCCTTCAGTCGCCCAGGCGTGCTGAAGACGGCGAGACCTACCAATAGAAGCAATCACTTTGGTAAAAGATCAATCCAGGATGCAACCAGCCTTCCAGTCGTTAGCACGCACACAGTCGAAGCAAAAAAAGAAAGTTCTAAAGAGAAGAGCACATCAAAAAACAAGGATAGCAACGGTAATGAAGAGGATCCCAAAAGAACGCCTACAAACGATGATTCTGTCAATAAGGACTTTGACGAGAATGACGACGACGAAAACGGCACCGTCAAAATTGATAAAAATCAAACAGGTGATCCCACCAATACGAAACGCAAAGTTGTTGTCATTGGAGCCGGTTGGGGAGGATTGTCGGCAGCACACACTTTGTCCAAAGACCCCAACGTTCAAGTGACTCTGGTCGAAGCTTCACCAAAAGTGGGTGGTCTTGTACGCGATGGCTTTACTACAACGTCCGGCAAACGGCCCGCCGAAGCGGGACAGCACGGCTTCTGGCAAAATTATCGTAACATTTACAAATTACTCGATCAAGAAATTCCTGGCTTGACGTTAGAGTCGGCGCTGACAGAATTTGCCGAGCAGGGCCAATATTCACCCGCAGGTCTCGAGGCTGTGTGGCCGGTCTACCGAGACCAAGCTCTGCAACTTCCGACAGGATTGGCACAGGCTACCTTTACGCGATTTCTCAAGCTACCACTTTGGGATCGCATTACAGCATTTCCATTGGTTCTGGCATTTTCTGAATTTGACGATTCTCCCGAGGCGTGGGCACGATACGATCAAGTGTCCTTTCGAGACCTTTGCATCAAATTAGGAGTCAGCAAAAGATGCTACGACGAAGCCTTCGAACCAATGATTTTAACGGGATTGTTCGCCCCAGGTGCCGAGTGCAGTGCTGCGGCGGCTCTGGGGATGGCCTACTTTTTCGTATTGCAAAGTCAAAATGCCTTTGATGTCCAGTGGTGTCGGGGTAATATCGGACAAGTTATTTTTGAACCTTGGCTTCAAACTATGAGAGAAGCTGGTGTTCAATTTCAAACATCGACACAAGTGACTGGGTTCGAAATAAACAACACAACAAATTGCATTACTCGCGTCAAGGCCAAACAGCAGCCATCTAAGAATGAAGAACCAAAGGTGGACCTCGAGCTAGAGGTCGATGATGTTGTCTTTGCCGTGGGTGCAAAGGCCCTCAACAATTTTGTTACCTACTGTCCAGAACTGTCTCAATTCCCTGACCTGGCTAGATTTGCCAATCTGCGTGGCACGAGTGTACTGGCAACCCGTCTTTTTCTAGACCAAGAAGTAGATATTCCTTATACCGCCAACGCTTGCTGGGGCTTCGATGACGGAGTAGGTATGACGGTCTTTGATATCAAGGGACTGCACGGAAATGATGCATCTACTGTAGCTGGTGCACCTGGTTCTGTCATCGAAGTTGACTATTATTATGCTTCCAAACTTCTCGTTTTAAGTGACGAAGATATTGTAACCAAAGCGAAACGAGACTTAGACCAAATTCTGGTGGAATGCTCGAAAGCAAGCGTTGTGGACGCAGCCATTGTTCGATTACCGCAGGGAGTCAACTGGTATTATCCTGGTTCCTACAAGGACATGCCCGACACGCAATCCGAATCGATATCCAATCTGTACTTTGCCGGTGACATTGTACGCTCTCGGCATGGATCTTGGTCGCAGGAGAAAGCTTTCGTCACGGGCAAAGAAGCTGCCAACGCTATTCTCGGTTACTCTAAAAGTTTTGATATTTTGCCGCTCGCAGACGATGAATTGCATGTGCAAGCTGGTAAAAAGTTTGTCAACTATGCGAAATCTTTGATTGGGAAAGGCAATGCTTGGAGCGGACCTTCCTTGGTTGACTTTTCCTGGTAAATAATTCTTGGGGATTCTTCTGAAAATTGGCTTTATTAGCCTGTTACAAAACTTGAATAGAATTTTGAAAGCTATCTTAGTAAAGCGATTGATCTTTTAGCTGTATTTTTACAAATAGTACTTCAGATTCTCAGTGCTCTGTATTGATTAAAGTAGGAATGCCTAAAAGGAGCATGACGCAACAATGCAAACACTAGGACACGTCATGTGTGAAAGTACTATAAGTGTCTTTTGCTACACCATACCATTGAGATCTTGTTCCCATTCATTTTTATAGCTTACTAGTACCCTTGCTTTATCTAAATCTCAAGCAAGCTCTATCTACTGATTTCTCCCGTTGAGATATTTCCCAAACAAAAGGAAATTTTTGCGGAAGTAGAATTTGTGTTCCGTGGTTAGTAGCTACTCGAGCGCGAGCTGCGTACTACTACTACTACCTGGTAGTAGTCATTGTTGCTAAAATGGTCTTGTTTTGGCATCGTCGATTCAGTAAATATTATCATCATGAGGACTCGAAGAGTGGTACTATTACTATCACTAGCTCCGACGATTAAAATACTGTAGAGTACCATACTAGGTACGTAGTGGTAGTAGACGATACTATCTACTGCTACTGGTATTTCAGAAACAAAGACCACAACAATAATTGTACTTTAGCATTTTTGATTTTGGTCGATTGCCGGTCTTTTTTGTCAACCGAATGACTTTAAATTCGTTGATGTGTACCAGACAACTATAGTAGGCTATCAGACTTCCAATCTCACTGGTTTGTTGAATCTTAAAGGCCATTCGTAAATATTTAACGAAGGTCTTGGAAGGTCATTGAAGCCTAAATCAATAATAGTACTCTACCTGGTACTGTAGCAAGTACGCAACTCCAGTGTATGAACTCCCACACAAAAATAAAAATTCTTCACGTCCGTAAAGTGGAGATCCAAACTAGCTAGTGAAGGACAGTCGAGGGGCACACACAAAAATAAATAACAACTTACCGATACCTACAAAAAAAAAATTGAATGTCAAATTACCGGTACCTACCAGTGATAAGGTAATACACCAGTAATAAAAAGCTCCGCGTCAATCATCTTTCGCACTCATCCCCAATCTGGTTTCTCCTGTTACCTAGTACAACAACAATCAACAACAACAGCTATAACAACTAGATCTACAACAACTCCAAGAGCTAGTAGTAGTAATATTCAAGCCTCATTTGTGATTTGTTTAGCCCTATACGAAGATGATGATTGTAGATACAGCGCGGCAACCGAAGATGAATCTCGGTCCCAACGTTTTAACGTCAACCAATTCCAACGAAAAAGTGTTCCCAGTTGACACTCCTTCTACTACTAGCAGTGCCACTTCTGTTACTACTACTTGTAGTACCGCACATGCTGATTTAGAGGATCCCTTTGAGGAACTACTACAGCAGCAGCAGCAGCAGCAGCAGCAGCAGCAAGAGTCGACACGACGTGGATTAATGAAACGAAGAAACTCTATGAAAGCATTAGGCAACGCCATTACGACTCCCATGCGCAGAGCGAAAAAGAAGATTTCCCAGACCTTCAAGCCCAAACTTGACCGTATAGATAGTGATACAGGACTCATCGAAGTCGTAGCTGGAGCTGGAGCAGCTGATCACAAAACAGACGAGAAGAGTCAAGGAGACGCACACCTTGGAATTGCTGCTGTAACACAAGATGACGACAAACAACGTTCAATAGTATCCGTTGACGATGCTACGCACAATAGCTCGAACGAGTCGGAAATCAGAACACTGCAAAGAGAACCGTTCAAACAAAGCAGTTCTGGATCAGTCAAGTTGCCATCGCCCCACAACAAACATCGCCATTCCACCAGTGATAGACCAAGTAGTGGTATTCATCATCAAGGTATTAAGTTGAGACGAACCAAGTCAACGAGTGATAGCCCGTGTCCTTCTACGCCTAGGGGGATCAACAACATTAGCAGCAACAGCTACAGAGATAGCAAGTCCTCGCATGATGTTCACCCTAATAGACCCGATGGCGGTGGCGGTGGTAAAAGTGAAAGCTTACGACAGCAAAGGAGTAGCAATAAGGCCACAACAGAGACCTCTAAAAATAAAATCGCAGACAGGGAAAGAGGTATTCCACCACCACAACGAGGACTGGTGCGTACCTTGTCCGTGAGTTCGCGAAAGGAGTACCACTGTGAACGACGCCGCATTGGCTTGAGTATAAATGCAGCTGATGCTGCATCCCTAGAAGCGGGTGCTAGTAGCAACGAAGGTATTCACGCGACGACAAAAACGAGACGTCATCGATCAAGCGACAATCGGGAAAGTGGAAACAAGCAGCGCAGCACTTGTCGATCATCACGACGAGGACGCAGTTCAGCGGAAGACGTGGCGAGCAAGATATCTTCTTCTCAAAAAAGGCGTAGTACAGGAAAACGACAAAACCGCGACCGCAGTGTTTCCGTGACACCACCTTCGCACAATACGACCAAGCAATCCATCTGTCTTGAAGATGGCGGAGGCAACGGTGACAGTAATGGTAATGATAGACGACGAGGGAGAAGTACATCCGTAACGCCCAAACAATCCTTTTCTATTGTTTCTGGTGACCATCATAATTTATCGACCCAAAGACCGAAAGGATCGGTAAGGCGGAGTTCAAAACGTCCCACTTCCTGCTGTCGTCGTCGTCCGACCACGGAACGTCTTTCCAATTCCACGTCAATTGGAACCAATACAAATCAAGATACGGCAACTTGCTGCAACGATTCATCGCGCTTGGAAAGCAGCAACGTGTCATCTACCAGTTTTGATGCCAATGTGCTTAGCGAAAAGATGATGCAAATACCTGTTTCTTCCTCAAGTAATGGGCTGGAATGCTCCCAAGCAGGCAGTGACCCCAGAACGACCGCCTGCACCAATAGCAACGGCAACGGCAACAACAATAACAACAATGCGACAGTGTCCTTACCGCCATTAGCATTTTCGTCGTCGTCGTCATCATCATCATCCGCTTCGTCGGCGGCTTGTTGGAAGTGTTGCTGTGGTGAAACCGTTGAGGGTCACCACTCATATTGTGATGCTTGTGGTCACTCTGTCAAATGGGAATGTCAATTGTGCCACTGCACGAAAAATGCTGCCAAATTTCGTTTCTGTATCGGATGTGGAACAAGCAAAGACAAATGCTTGTAATACACAACTTAGCATGGCAAGCAAGATAACCAAAAAATTGAGTAACTAAGAATAAGAGCCAAACGGGGAACTAGTTATGTGCTCTACATATTAACTACATATTACTGGATTACAGTACCTAGCAAGTCATGTCAAAAAAAGAAAAAGTATAATGGCTGCATTTATTGACAGTGATCTACAGATTTAGTCATCAAAGGAAACGGAGTTTTCGTTTCGTAAAAAATCCGTTTGTAAAACTTCGTCGGCATTGATTTTGGGGACACTCGTTGTTGTCATAGTTGTAGGAGCAAAGAGAGCATCGCCTGAAACCAAAACAGTTGCAACAAAAAAGAGACTCACAGCAATGGCCAAGACTTCAAGACTTCCCATTGAACCAAGCCGAAGTTCTCTAGGAGCATTCTCGTGCTCAGATGTTGCACTCTTATTGCTAGTAGTACTAGGTTTGATCGGTTGAACTATTACGGCATTGTCATCGTCATCTACCGATGGATAATAATTCATACAAAGCCGCGAAGGACGATACAATGATGGTGGTTGAAGGTAATGGTCAAGGCAATTGCGGTGGCGATGGCGAGTGCAAAATACGTTAGAGATGGGAAAAATCGATAACGATGATGAGGATGAGGCGAATCCTTGAAGCGCGCCGCAGCTGCAAATTGGCAGAAGTGCAACTAGAAAAAAAAGCACATGTTGGTGGCGTGAAGGTCTACTTTCGGTCATTCTAATGAAAAAATTATAATTTCATGTTATCTTTGGTACTGTATCAAGCCGAGGAGGTGAGGAGGTTCTTAGCAATAGGTGCAGCATTTATTTTGGTAGAAGCAAAAGATTTGTTAATAAGCACGGCGATATGATTATTTATTACTCTATTTAAATCTGCTTCATTATCATTATTCAATAATGAAAATAGATCTATTTGTTTGATTCATTTCACAAATTTGCAAGTGAATAATAGACCTGGAATTTTTTGAAATTAGCTTCAACATACTACTAAAAAAGAATGGGCTTCCGCGACTATCTACTACTTAGTAGCTGGTAAAATATCGCTGGCAAGCCAAGAAATGTTTGACGATTTAACAGTCATTTCCCGCTTTTTGGAACCGGTGGTTTCTCCAGTAGCCGCTCCAGTGGTTGGTGTCGTTCCAGTGTGTACCTCCGAGTGGTAGAGTACTGGCAGCTGCAGCGGCGCCTGTCAATTGCTGGTCTCCATTGGCTGTTGTTGCTTCCAGTGGCTCCAGGGACTGGCTGTCGATCATCTCCAGTGGCTCCAGTGGCTGGCTGTCGATCATCTTCAATGGTAGCTCAAGCAGTGGCAGTTGTTCCAGTGGCTTGCTCCAGTGGCTCCAGGCTCCAGTCGCTTCAGTAGAAAATGTGGGTAGGAGTACGAGGTACGAGTAAAGCCCCTGGCTGATTCATAAGACTGAGTATGGTACTGAAGTAGGTCCAATATCACCATGGTCCTCTGTTTAGACTGGTACTGAAAAATGGATCATGTACAATGGCAAAATCTATGGTACAGATAACGCTACTGGGATGTACCACCATCAAATCCAAAATACAACATTGGTCTCATTCTTCCTATTGGACGAGTACTGGTTTACTCGAGAAGTAGCTCTTTTGCCCACCAAGCTGGAGTAGTCTAGTCTCTACTCTATTCAAGCAGATGGATTTGTAAATTGATTTGAGTTTTTGACATCAAAATGGTTTGGTAGTACTATTGTTTGGTTTACAAGAGAAATTGGACTGTATTAAAAATAACTTCTTTTTCTATCTATGAATTGCGTATATGTGTTTATCTTTTGGGCTTTTCTTTAATTGGCACTGGTCCTACCACGGAAAAATATCTTGAAGATATCGTGAAATTCGGCCAAGTCGTTGACACGAATGTAGTCCAATATGTATTTTTTGAAATCCGAATCGGCAATGGCCTTGGCAGACTCATACGCTTTAACAGGAGAATCTTCGTTCACGTGTACGGATGTGATAAATTCCAAAACAAATTCATCAGGATTGGCAGTCGCATCGTATTTGGGCGTAACCTGACGAAATTCGAGAGTCTGGAAGACACTACCAAGGTTTGGATGGTTCTCCAGAGCCGCGGAAAAGAATGCTTTTGATTCCTGTTCAACCTGTGCCACTTCAACTTGCGTCGGAAGCCGACCTTGTCCTTCGAAAAAGGTAAAGATGAGCTCGGATTTGATCTCTAGCTCCTTGGAGGGCGGAAAGGAGGAGGATGGTGCTTGCGCATTTTCCTCGTTAGCATCCGAGTTTGCTTCTTCTCTGGCAGGAGCCAGCATGATATCCATCATATCTTCCAAGGTCTTGGCTCCCTCGACACTACGAGTAGTTTCTTCGTTGGCAAAAGCACCATTCTCGTTTTCTTCTTGATTTGGATCCACAACAACGAGGTTCACTTGAATCTCGTCTGTATTTCCTAGACAAGGATCATCAAGTTGTTGAAGAGCTTCCTTGACGACGTCACCTAAATTCACCCAATTTGTAAGACTGTTGATGCCGCACGTCGTGGAAGGTGCCAACATACATCCCCAACGACAGTAGTCGGCCGTACATGCGATATTATCACTGCGATCAGGACAAGAACCTTGCAAGGCACGGTGCATCTGCTTTTGTTGTTGTCCAGCATCAGCAGTAGCACCCAGAAGTTGACGAAGACGACGACGGCGTCCTCGTGTTCCACCTGGCGATGCATTCAGAACATCTTGGGAGGCATCAAAAGTAAGAAAGGCAAACCCAACACTTCCTTGCCAATCGGGTACCACGGTCGTAAACTTGTTGTTCATGGCAGTCGTAATGGCATTCGAGATGGTGCTTACACTGTCCTCGTTCGTACAGGTGTGTCCGCGATTGCCGTTGATTTGCAAATCAACGGCTACGCTGTACATGACGGCATTTTCAGTGCACACACCTTCCTGATTGTTGATGTTGTTGTTGTTGTTACCATTTCGTTGTTCCTTCTTCTTGTCGTTATCATCAATTTCATTCGCTGTTCGCGGTAAGAAGTGTGAGGGAGATCGCGTAACGGATCCTGCTCCTACTCTAGGAGCACGGGTGAAAGCAGGTGAACCGAGAGGACGGGGTCCACGCGTGACAGTAGCACCGGCTACCGTAGCTCCTAAAGACAAAGACACTGCAGTAGGTACCATGGTCGGAACTGTCGTAAACTCAAACGTCGGACTAAAGGTTGGCGTTAACTCTTCTATTTCGTCGTCTCCATCATCGGTGCCTTGTACTTCTGTAATGATAAAGTCGGTCATTGAGGGATCATCGACTTGCATTATTACTTGCAGGTTGGAAGGAGAGGTACCCTGCAGGCAGGACACGGTAAGCAGTTCCGCTTGTAAAACGTCTGACAGACTGATCCAATTGGTAAAGGAAGATGTTCCACAATCTGTGGTAGTGACTTGTAAACATCCTCTTCGACAAGTAGTAGTATCAGTATTACACGCAGAAGCATCTGTCGGTGGAGGACAGTTGGCTTGGGTTACATCCGTTCGGTACGTTCCAAATCTAGCCGTTCCCTGCCAATCACTCACAACGTTAGGAAAATTGTCATTCAGGACTTGCGAAATCTTGGCGTTGATTTCGTCCTCGCACGATGCTTCTTCCAAATCTTTACTGCTGTCACTCACGTGCAGATCCAAACTCAAATTAACAATCTGAGTGTTGTCGGTACATTCTTGTTGTAGCTGGCGTTGATGACGATACACTTGACGTGTCGTCTGTAGTGAAGGAAGTCCTTGAACTTCTAGTGTTTGATACAGCAAGACGATCAGGAATAGTAGTAGTCGTTGGAAAGAGGACATCATTCTTTGCTTTTTCGAACCGCTATTCTCAAGTTTTATGCTGCAACTATTTTAGTTCCGTCGTTTTCCTCTTGTTACGTACCAGCTCGAATATACTAGAGTAGCAACCTAACTTGACTTGGTTTCTTGGATTACTACAGTCGATTATTAAGTTCAATCTTGCAAACTGAACGCTCTGTGCATGCGATAGGAACATTGTTTCCTCTCTAGCTGCTAGTTTCTCTACCGGTAGAGCTAGCTCAAGTTGATAGCTACCAGGCAGTAGACTGGTTTACTGAGTTTGCGACGATCAAGATTAGATTTTTATCTCTGCCAGATATGAAGCGCACAAATAGCTCCTGCCAAATGTCTTTTCATTTTACTCTCCACATATGAGTACAGAAGTCATGATAGCATTCATGAAGAAGTCTTTTTGGTCCCACTCTTCGCCACTGTGAGTATAAGCAAATACTGTTCCGGGCAAATGTAGCTACTAAGCTGTGCGGGCGCTATAAATACGACTACTACTGCTGGTCAACAACAAATTAAGCACCCTCCGGCAGTACTGTAGTCTAGTCTACTATTGTTGGTTCCTCGACGCGAGTACGTAGTGGTAGTAGAGACCTACCAGGTACCGTAGCTAACAGTAGCTACTACTACTATCTACTACTACAAGCTAGTACCAGGTAACTACTCAAGCAAGCAATAGCACCACTTTTCGAGGTAGCAGCACTGCTAGGTCCAATCGGTCCAATCGCAGCCTTCCTATTCGTGTTGTGAGCAACGGAAAACTCTGGAATGGAGACACCTATATTGTGTTCGACTCAAATGCGATTGGGAGAACTCTGCATCAACAACATACTAACAGATATGGCAACGGCAAAGACTCGATGAAAAATTTCATTCTTTCTGTTTGGGAAGTCCATCAGTCTTTGCTGCTGCAGATCAAGTAAAAATGTAAAAATTTCAGTAGGTATTGATAATTGATGTAGCACGTAGCACGCAGCACTATCTGTCGTCTTGTATAACGTGCAGCACAGGCACGCACAGTACCACTTCATATCAATCTATTGAATCAACAAAAGTTGCATTCTGAACCATGCTACAAAGATGAGAAGAACTATCTCTAACAGGACGACAAACTCTCTGCAATGAGAGATGTGCATGGTTTTTGTTTCATTGTTCGACTGATACGTAATACCAGGTACTACTAGTATGGTACTAGTACTAGACTAAAGTGAGAGGGCTCTGATCTCACTACTTGATATCAGTTCTACTAGATACTACTAGTAGTACTAGTGCCTGTCAACGTAGGCTTTTTAACCACTGGGTTAGGCACTTTCGCCAACATAGACTAGACTAGTCTACTAAACTATGGTTTTTGGCTTTTGGTGGTATTTTACAAGTACCGTACCAGGTAGTAATAACAACTTTATTTTGAGGGATGATCATGTCGCAGTAGGGTGAAGGATAAAGACTCCAGGCAATAATCTTTTAAAAAAAAATCAAGGACAACAATGATATTTTGAACCATATTTTGCATGACTACCGTACTACCAAGTGATCTGTCAATAATTATTTGATCTGGGACTGCTGCTGTCAAGCGAAAGTAATACGCACTCGAGTATCATAATACTAACATCTGGTACTCGAGGCAGTACTGTACCTGGTACAGAAATGTTTGTCAAGGATAGTAGTTGCGCACTACAGTACCTAGTAGTAGTACGTCTCCTATGTACTCCTTGGGTACGATTAGATAACGCTACTGAGTACCGTACACTAGTAGTACTCGAGTAATTTTACAAGATACAATAGGTACTGGCTACGTACGGTAATCGACTGTGAAATCAAAGGACTTTCTGACACTTGATTGACAGAATTGACGAGCCAGCCTGTTCAAAAAATGAATGAAGTCCTCAGTCGAAATCCATCAAAAAATGCCAACGCAAAATGTTACAGAGTTGTTCGAATTCTATAATACCGGTAATACCAGGTAATGTATGTGAACCTCACCCGACCACTTTTTTGATCAGCAGCAGAAGCAAACCTGCAAAAACCTACTGTAATCATCTGATTAAAGAAGTGGTACTTCGTACAGTACATAATAATAATATTACTCCGGCGGCTTTTTATCAGGATAATTCCTGAATTTGCACAGAACACCATGAGCTCCAATTTAATACGATTATCCTTTACCGGTATGTTTTTTGAAAGCCGTTGTTGTTAATTGATACTACCTTGTTTGCAAAGAGCCTTTGAATATTTTACGGGTTGTCATCATTGGAATATTGAACCAGTTGCACCAGTACGTCTACATCACAAATGTAATGTGACTACATAAAGTGGACAGCCTGGGAGAACCAAGGACACAATCAATCTGTAAAAGATGATACTGAACGATGCCTGGTGCACTTGTGTCTTGTGTGGTGAAGTGAATTTCAGGACTATTTCCAGCAATCGTTGGCAATTGGCAATCCAGTATTATATTTTATACAGTATTTCACACGACTGCCCATGGCTTCAGATCACCATCAATCTATCCGTTGGTGTTTTGTGATCTGTTTTTTCTGCCGTCAAATATCCGGTCTGACACACACCATATTTCTAATGCTGCCTCTCTCCTCTTTCCTTCCACACAACCTTCTCTGTTCCAACAAACAAACAAAAACATTCAAAATTCAAACCAATCGAAAGCAGCCCTGTTGCTGCTGGGTTGTCACTACGTTACAGTCGCACACGCCAAATTTATTAATGTTGATGCATCCTCTTCTGCCACCACAAAGTTGGCCACGGGAGCTACGCAGGGATTAACATGGATTCATGATTCCATGTTCCAACCTAGATTTAAGCGAGAGCCCAAAACAATGAAAGTTGTAGTGGTAGGACTGGGACGGACAGGAACGACTTCCTTTGTTGTGGCACTCAAGAAACTGGGATACACACCCGCACATGACGATGATCTACCGCAAACAGCGGATGTTTTGAGTGGTATGCTGGATGGTAGTATTTCGACGGAAGTTGGGACACAGGAATTGGGTCAGCGTGGATTCGATTCGGCTTTTTTGACTACGCACAGCTATGTGGAATGGCTTGCCACACAATCGGATATCAAAGTCATTTTGACGCTACGGGATACCCAAAAATGGGCCCGTAGCTTTGCCAGTATCAATCGAGTAGCATTCGGCGCTACGCAGCGTCCGTTCAAATGGATACCCAAAGTCAAAGTCTTGGCTCCGTACGCTCAGGAAGTACTGTTGAACGTGCCCACAAATGGACATCCCGAACTCTACAATGATCTTCTTACACTGGAGGCAGGATTCGAAAGTTGGAATGAGTTTGTCAGAGATACCATCCCATCGGAACGATTGTTGGAATTACATGTCAAACAAGGTTGGGAGCCTCTGTGTGGATTTCTGGAGAAGCCTATTCCTGAAGAAGCCTTTCCGCATGTTAACGATCGATTGGTGGTCAACACTGTCATCAACACGTTTGTGGTCATTACATGGATCTGGCCTGTACTGTTTGCCTTGCCATTTTTCTTCCTGTATTTGTACTTTGTCAAAAGGGCCTTCCAGGCGTCACTTTTCATTAAAAAATCGTGCTAAGCCAGCAGTCACTCCGATTGCAACGATTGGCACACCGCAAATTGTTTTTTTTACCTCTGTCAATAATTAAATATGGTACTTCGTGTTGTTCCTATTTTTATAAATTTAACATGAGTGTGTTATAATTTGTCCATCACTGCCACAAATGCGTCGATACTCTCTCTGCTTCATACCCTACATTGGCTATCACATGGGTATATGTTTTACCATGCGCGTGGTAGTGTAGCACCATCTGCTGCGAGTAGCTGCTGCTAATATCTACTAGAGTAGTACAAAGGTTTCTAAAATCGACCTATGGTTTTGTTTATGGGAAGCTAGCCACTCTGTCAAGTTGCGGACTTGTTCCGCTTTCATCGCAGATGAAAAAAAAAATACTGTATGATAATGACTACCGACGATGGATGCAGCCAGCGGTCTTCACGAGGACATCTCTGTTGTCGATGCGGCAATTGTCGATGCGCCAAAAATTGCTCCATCTGATTTCAGTATTTATGCAACTATCTATCATACTTGGTATTTGCTCTCACAACTTGAATGGCAGCGACAGGTACGTCGTGGTTGACAGGTCCCTCAATCACTTCCAGTGAGGGATTGAGATTGGCAAGAGTGCTCAGCGAACTAGTACTCGTACGGGCCGTGTCTGTGGAAGTGCGCAAAGTCGTTTCACCCTCTCGGGCTGTCGGATCGGTATTGTTTCGACTTTCATCATTCGTTGATGGACTCTTCTTGCTAACCGTCTTGATATGGTTGTCTTCCATGACGACGCTGTCTTGCAACGAATTGCAGAATTGCGGTTGAACAAGATTGTTGACCGAATCTGGTGTCAACCAAACGGGTTTGGCGGGCTGCAAGTAGTAAGGACTGGAGGGTTGGCACACATCGTCGACCGCCAACAATTCGTACATGTAATCGCCGTACAATGCCAGGGCGGCATCATGACGTGCCTTCCCTCGATCGGCACAGGCATTCGTCACCAAGAGTGTTCGATATCCGGCTTCAAAAATACCAAAGGCGGAATGTTGCACACAAACACTGGTAATAAGTCCAGCTACCAATACAGTATCGATTCCAGATTGCTTCAAGAGATCCATCAGAGCTGTATGACGCGTACTGGACCAACTCGTTTTGGGAATGACGTATTCCCCTCCCAACGGTGTGGCAAAGTCTTCCCATTCAACCTGATCTTGTTGAGAAGGATCACTGTACACTTCGGTGGGAATTTGTCCTTGATGCAAGCGTGCAAATTGTACCAACCAAGGAGAATGGGCGTAGCGATAATCTGCTCGAACCCAAATTATTTTGGCCCTTTGAGCGCGACACTGTGCTACGAGGCGTTCCAAGTGTTTGGGAAAGTCGGGAAAATCCTTGCGAACTGCGGGACACTGCGACCAATATTCGGGTTGTACATCTGTTGATAGTGGAAGTAGGAATGAGTGAAGGGTGAGACAAATGCTACCGCAGCAAGCACACACACACACACACGCCACGCCATGCAGAGAACTAAAAAAATCACCAGCTACGTACCAACCACTAATAGCGCTGTTCGACCGGCATGAAGAGGAAGAATTTGTTTCTCTTGAAGCTGCAGTTCCTGCAGGTTTTCTCTATCATATAATTTGTCATTGATAAAGAGAGGTGCTGACGAACCCCACTTTAGTTCCTTGTAGGGTTCGCTACTAGTGCTGGTGCTGGTGCTGCTGGTAGCAGTTGTAGAGGAGCTAGAGGACGAGGAAGAAGAAGAGACGTCCTCTTTGGTGGTGACAGTTTCTTCCTTGCGTGTCATGCTGTTGCTCTTTCTATTTGGAGGCGGCGACTGTGTCTGTTCGATGGACTCAATATGGGTATGGGTATGGGTATACGTATGACTGCAAGTATAGGTATCCGTGAAATGCGTAGTGAGAGTCTCTTTCTTCTCGGACACAGGAAGAAAGCTGGGAGAAACGGACGTAGCGTGATTCCAAAGCGTGGATGTGACAAAGGGAGGAAGCTGCTTGCTGGTATCAAAAGGTGTCGGTGCTGGTACGTTCTCGAGCATATGCTGTATATGACAGGAAAATCCTTATTGAGTGAGGTTATGTTTTGTTATTTTGAAAGCTATGATGACTGGAAGGTGGTCGACTTCTAAGATGATAATTGAAGTTTGTCAGCTCTATACGATTATCTATTGGATTGAAATAATGGCAAAGGTTTCTTTTCTTGTTGTAATGTTATTATGAGAACAAGAGCAGCAGGCCAAAAATTGATGATGGTAGAAGGTAGAAAACAAACCTGCACACAGTGATAGTCAGTGATTGATTCGAAAAGACAATCAATTCAGAAGTACTACTACTAGTAGTACGAGTCTCATCATTAGCTACTCAGGAGTACGGTAGCTAATATTGTTACTCGATCACCAACAAGATAAAGCTGTAGCATCAACCCTTCAGCCATCAGGCAGTCACAGAATTCCAGAATTCAAGTTCCTCACTCATGGGAATGCGAATTTGTGCAAAAAATGAGCATCACCAAGGCCGTATGTAAAGTTCCTACTAGATCTAGAGTAGTTGCTCCGCCTCTAGAGTTCTTATCTTCCGAAAAAGAACTCTCGTGAAATTCCTTCCTCGGATTTCTTGAGATTTGATTGGTGATGTCATTCATTGCTACCAGGTACGGTACTAGCTACCAGGTAGTAGGGATATCAGCTAGCTAGTACTAGCTAGTACTACCTTGGTACGGTAGCTAGCTACCTGGTAGCTAGTAGTAGTACCTCGTAGATCCACTCCGATTTCGAGGAAGCAAACAAACAGGCCACGACAGGTCATTACATGCCGCAACATCCACTCCGATTTTGAGGAAGCACGCCGACAGGCAATGAAATTGAAAGAAAGAAATACGTACCACTACCAGTAACGTTTGAAATACTACCAGGTACTACCCTACTACAGTCCAGTAGACCCTACTACCACTAGACTACTAGAGATAGCTAGTACGGTAGTAACAACTGTCTTTCCTGTTCGACGTCAGAGTACTACTCTACTGGTACTACCTGGTATCAGGGTACCTGGTACTACTTGCTAGTACCCTGGTACAGTAGTAGTATGAAAAAAAAATGCGGACATTATTTATTATTATTACTGTATTTTATTATTTGATCCAGATGTGCGACAAAAAAATGCTGCAGGAAAATTTTAATACGAGTTTTATTATTTTTTATTTGACTTCCATTATTTGATATTTGATTGCTGATTGCAAAATACGAATTACAAAATATCATACCTACCATGGACCTTACCAAATTTCCCCGTCGAAAATATACACCTCATGAAACTCCCATCGAGTTCATGCCTCGCTTAACACAAGCCGTCAATTCGGAGGTGAATTTATGGATTAAGCGAGATGACATGCTCGGTTTAACGGGCGGAGGAAATAAAACACGCAAGTTGGAATTTGTCATGGCGGATGCACTGTCGCAAGGTGCCGATACCATTATCACGTGCGGTGCGGTTCAGTCCAATCATTGTCGGTTGACACTCAGTGCCTGTGTCAAGGAAGGACTCAAGTGTGTCATGGTCATTGAAGAACGTGTTCCCCAATCCTACAAGGAATCGGCATCGGGAAACAATTACTTGTTTCATTTGTTGGGAGTTGAACAAATTCATAAAGTGGGAATGGGAGAAGCTACCGCAAAAATGGAGGAAGTTGCCCAGGCATTGAAAGCGGAAGGACGCAACGTGTATATTTGCCCAGGTGGAGCAAGCAACGAAACGGGTGCTCTGGGATATTGTGCCTGTGCCCAGGAAATCCAGGTAAGTGATTTTAACGTACTTTTTTGAATGTTTGTGTTATCCAAGACTTTCCATATGCATTTGGCCTGTCACATCTTCCCCCATTTAATTTAATCTAATTTAATTGAATACATTTTTTTCTCATCATTGATTTGCCTTTCTAAATCAGTATCAAATGTTCCAGGAACGACTACCACGGTTTGACGCCATTGTTACCGCATCAGGAAGTGGGGAAACACATTCTGGCTTGGTAGCCGGTATGACAGCGCTCCGTTGTGATATTCCAATTCTCGGCATTAGTACTCGTCACCCAAAGGCCATGCAGACGGAACATATCCATGATCTTGCTCAGAAAACGTACCAACATGTTCTTGGTAGTGATATAACTCTCAAATTGCCTCGCGATGCTGTCACGGTTTATGATGATTATGTTGGGCCTGGATATTCCTTGCCGACCAAGGAAATGGAAGAAGCTGTTACTTTGTTTGCCAGGACGGAAGGTATTTTGCTTGATCCTGTCTATTCTGGAAAAGCAGCTTCTGGATTTTTGGATTTGGTTCGGAAAGGTTTCTTTCCTTCTGGCGCCAATGTCCTTTTTTTGCACACGGGTGGCGCTCCGACACTTTACCACTACCAACCGTTGGCTTCTGAAGTCTTTCCGAGTGTAATAAAGTTGTGATCAACCATGTCTCGTCCTATTATTGGGTGTCACTGTTTTGATACCAACATTTTGGTCCCTGTAGTTGCGTGCCAACATGAGTGAATCCAAGTAATTGGATACATAGGAAGAAAATGGAGACCATCTGTCGGATCCTTTTGTGTGCATTTTGATAAAGGGTTACGTTGCCGCAGTACACGTGAAATGAAATAGACATTCCAAGCTAAAAGAGTACAGTAATTATCAAGCCGGAACGGAGTGTACGAATACTAATTGATTGATTTTTCATGGGTTTGATGTAGTTGTGACTAAACAATCCCTTGGACGCCATAGGTAAAAGTCCTCATAAATCAGATATTTCAGCTTTTCGTTGTTACTAGTAGTAGTGCCAGTGAGACTCGCATACCTCCTTGTGCAGCAATGTTTTCCGGTACTGCGCATGCAGCAAAAGGGTGAGAGAATAAACCAAAAACAAATTTGGCGAATAAACTAATGATGAAACAAGCGAACCCCAGTGAGACACATGGCCATATCGTATTCGTTGCAGGCCTCCGTGACCTGCTCATCTTGAACGCTTCCACCTGGCTGGGCGATATAGGAAACTCCGACCTTGGAGGCGTGATCAATTGAATCTCGAAATGGGAAGAAGGCATCACTGCTGATACTAATACCATTGGCACCCTTCATAAAATCAGCTTTTTCTTCCTCCGTAAGTGGCTCGGGCACGGACGAAAATTGTGCTTCCCAACGAGCCTTCTCTTCTGCGGTAAAGTCTCCCTCAATGTATCGGACGCGAGCATTGACGCGATCTTGGCGTTTCACTCCCGCCTTGAATGGCAAAGCCAAGACCTTGGGATGTTGTCGCAGGTACCACGTAGAAACCTTTCGTCCAGCTAGTTTAACACAGTCCACGCGAGACTGTTGTCCTGCGCCCACACCAACCATCATACCGTTCTTGGCAAAACCAACAGAATTCGATTGTGTATATTTGATGCAAATCGAGGCAACAATCAAATCGCGGACAGCATCATCGCTGAGAGATTGTTTGGCCGTCACAACCTTGGACATGTGATCCTTGGTCAACACAACGTCGTTGCGTTTTTGGCAAAAGGTCATACCGTAGACCTCGCGGTATTCGCTCTCACCAGGATCATAGCCACTCGTGGCTTCCAAAATAATGAACTTGCCTCCCTTTTTGCTCTTGAGAATTTCTAGGGCCTCGGGAGTATATCCAGGAGCAACGATACCATCACTTACTTCTTTTTTCAAGTATTTTGCGGTTGCTTCGTCCACGACGTCAGAAACAGCTGAAAAGTCACCAAAGGAACACATGGGATCAGCATTGCGAGCACGAAGGTATGCGAGGGAGGAAGAAGTCAAGCTGCCTCGATCCTCCGGCTGAACTTCGTACGCTTGACACTCGACATCGCTCAAAGGAACCGCGACAGCAGCACCAGCGGGGCTAACGTGCTTGAAACTCGAAGCAGCCGTCAATCCAGTAGCCTGTTTCAATTCTACAACGAGTTGCCATGCATTAGCGGCATCCAAGAGATTGATATATCCAGGAGTTCCGTTCAAAACGTCAAATGGCAATTTGCTGCCCATGCGACTGAGAATAAGAGCAGGTTTCTGTTGAGGATTGCACCCATATTTCAAGGGAAACTCAGGTTGGTAGACACGTGGAACAACCACTTTACTAATTTCTGTAGTTTCGTCCATTTTTGCCAATTCTTGCGAAAGATGAGTTGCAATAGCAGAGTCATAACTTGCCGTTAGCGCAAAGGCCTTGGCGGCCAAGCGACGACGCAACCCAAGTGTGGTCCCTCCATTGTTAGCGGTCATTTCCGCTTGAATTTCCACATACTGTTTGGGATCCGTAACAATCGTAGTGAATGCGTGGTTCTTGGCAGTAGATCGCAGCATACTGGGACCTCCAATGTCGACATTTTCAATACACTGAGCCAAGGAAGCACCCGACTTGACCGTAGCTTCAAAGGGATACAAGTTGAGGATGGTCATGTCTATAAAGCTCATGCCCTGTTCCTTCATTTGCTGTTCGTGCTGAATGTTCCCTCTCACTGCCAACAATCCTCCGTGAACTTTAGGATGCAAGGTTTTCACGCGCCCATCCAGACACTCGGCCGCTCCTGTGTAGTCGGCCACGTCCATGACAGTCAACCCAGCATCGCGCAACGCTTTGGCAGTTCCTCCTGTACTGAGGAGTTCAACTTTTTGAGAGGCCAGAAAGGTTGCAAATTCGACAATTCCTGTCTTGTCGGAAACACTGATAAGGGCACGACGTATTGGGACCACATCCACAGTGGATCCTGAAGTAGAGTTTTGGTGGAGGGAAAGAGCAGGAGGAGAGGTTTCAGAGAAAGAAGGTCAAATATCAGAGCATTTCATTTGCTAATTCCCTTGGACTAACCTTCGACAGCAGAAAGGATATTAGGCATTTTCAAAAGAAGAGAAGGTAGGAGAGACAATTGAATAATAAGAATTACTTGCGCAGCTTGCAAGGATAAATAAGAGATGGTTAGCTTAACACTCAATGAATCATCATGGCCCAATGCTACAACTTTAACGAGTGATGAGTGGGGAAAACCTGGATTATCTTGTGGATCTGGTATCGAAAAAGAAGCTCATAACCGCTTTGGATTCTACTACACTCGTACAACATTATTCGATCTCGATAGGGTTAAGGTGGAAAAATGACATAACCTGGAGCGGAAGCTCAATGCTCTCTACTCGTTCGTAGAGTACCAGGTACATAATAATAATATTATTATGGAGGCAGTAGCACAAGTATGGCTGCAATTCAAATTTATTTACATAAGAACAATGGAGCTGACCTTGATGTAAGACCACTGAGTCGCATTGGAAATTCTCGCCATGACAACATATTCGCCATTGGCGTTGGCTCGCCAGACGTATTCACTGTTGGTTTCATTTTTTTTGCCGTCATTGAGGGCTACGTCATGCCCAAGAGCTAAACAATTGTCCAAATGCGAAAAACGATTCTTGATGAGAACTTCATAGTTGGTAACTCGTACACCATTGATGGTCATCTCAAAATTACCCAAACCTTGCAACGAGGATTTTCTGCCGTCCTTTGTAGGTTTCTTGTAGATGTGATCGTGAAGATCCTGAGGAGGACACTTGGAGTCATTGCAAATAAAAAGACACATGAACATCCATCCTTTTGCAGCACTGACGTCAAAGTGGTCATTGTATCTAAGTTCGACATCACTGGGCAGTGTCATTGACCTCCATCCCTGAGCACTGGTAACGATAAAGGCATCCTGGTGGTTGATAGCAAGCTGTTCTGAGCAAGTTGTGCTTTCATCGAGATAGTCCACCTTGTCTGTGATAATAACGATATCACTGTGCCGATCTACATCGGCAAAGTGGTAGCCGCCGTCATTTTCTTTATTCGACTCAAAACTGCGCAACTGATTCATCAACACTCCCGATTCGACCGTTTCATTGTATGGATTATTCACAAGCTTGACCATTGAAAAATTATGAATGTCCTCTGTTTGGAGCATACGGCTTTTAGAGGGTAGCAGTGCTGTTCGACACAACGCCGGTAGTCGAAAGAGAGACTCTAGATCGATTTGGTTGTTGTGAGTTTGTTCTTCCTGCTTCAACCAATGCGTGTGAAGCAAATCTGTGCGTTTGGACGCCCAAAATCTCGTATATTCTGTTTGGTCGATATACTCAAGCTCTTCCATTTGATTCTGTATTATTGTCATAGTGGTAGTGTTCCCATCTTGTTGAGCAATTTGGAAAGAGAGTTCCAAACCTTCCAAGGCGTCCAACAAAAGTTCCATGAGTGTCAATGCCAACGTATATCCTTTAATGGCGTTGACACGCCAACCGGGATGCCAAATATACTTGCGAGGTCGCGCTGGACATACATCGTTGTTGAACTTGTGAGCTCGACACATTTTCTTGCCATCAACGACACCATCGTAGGTTTTCGGTCCTCCTTCTTCCATTTCTTTGCCACATCGAATGTATCGCAAATGAGGCGGCAATGCTTCTCTTTCGTTTTTAGATAACTGTGTCGAATCAGGACATGCCATGTTTTGTTGTTGTTGTACCATCGTATCCCGTCCCAAAACAGCCAATCCTGCCTGCTCTAATCTGACTAAGACAGAAGCATGTCCTTTTGTTCGTTGAAAGGCAATTAGAGCTGGCGCACCAGTGCTCTTTCCAGCAAATGTCATTGTCCGCGAGGCAAACATGGCTAGCTTCCAAAAATCTTGTTCGTCTGTCATGTCAAAATCCCAGAACATAATGTCGTACTCTTTGCCGTAGAGTTCAGCCGAACAAAGAGCCACTTCATCTCCCGACGATAGGGCTTGAATGGCATAATTCCGCGTCTCGAACGTGATATTGGCAGCCTGGAAAATCGGACGAGCTGCTTCTTCCAAAACGGATGTAAATGATTCTCGAAATAGATTGCCAGAACCACTGGCGGGACCGTTACCGGCCGCCATCCATCGAATAGTACTGATTGGAGTAGTATTCGTGGTCGTTATTCGTGATCGAAGTACTTTGAGTTGAATCTTACGCACCATGCGATCCCAACCAAGGGCTTGATTGTTCCGCATGGGTTTTTCTTCGTTTGCCAAGTCATTCTTCAAAAACGAAGGACTTTTGTAAAAGTAGTGATCTCCAATCCCAATCCTTGGACCTCTCCTCGGAACAGTGCTATTACGTTCGGGAGTAGTCGAGGCTGCCACAGGTAAGGGTTCAAAAATATCCCAATAATATTTTTCGCCATAGATACTCAGGAGCTTTGTTTTTAGAGTCCTTTTTTGATACATGACGCGTTCGAGTAGCAGATGAAATGGATTGTTTTTGTGGGTTGATTGGCTGGATTGGCTGCTGCTGCTGCTGCTGCTGCTGCTGCTGCTGGACAGATGTGAGTAGGCTTGCTGTACCTGTACCTCATCTGATACATTATTGTTTATCGTGGTATTCCCAACTGTTCCATCTCGTCGCTGTTTCTGTACCCGATTCACTCTCCTAAACTGACGGCTTTGGTAGCCCGTATATATTGTACTAGATCCATCATCATCCCTATGATGCCTATGATGCTGATGAGCGATGGAAACGGCATGCCGGACATTTTGCACCGTCGAAAGAGCAATACACACTACAATCAAAGTCAGAAAGATAAATCGTAACTTCACCTTCATGAATCATCAGATCAATGATTTCAATTCAATCTTGGTTGTGTAACAGAGGAGGCAGGACAGGCGACGCTACTAGTCTCGTGATAATTGACTGTTGACTGTTGACTGTTGACTGTTGACATCTGCTTGTTTTCTCGTTCAACCCCCGTCAGCAAAAATCAGCCAGATCCACTGCAAGTGTTTGGATCCCATTTTCTCCTCGTGACTGATTTCTACTATTTCTGCTACCTTAGGCGAGTACTCGCGAGTAGTCTACCTGGTAGTAAATCTCATTTTTGAAAAATACATGTAGAAGAATACAAACGAAATAGGTACAAACTACTAATTTGTTGTCTACTAGAAGTAGTCTAGCGCTATGGGTTTTTGTTTTTTGCTTCTTATTACGTATTATCTCACGCATTATATATTATTATGTATTGCTGACCTAAGCCATCGTAGTGTAATGCAACAAGGAAACGGTACACACTCCAATGTATTAAACTTTTCAGTCGTCCATGAAGGGAAGCTCACGAACCGAGTCTATATAATGCTCGAACGTTTTCGAGTCTCGGTGCACAGAGGTTGGAGAAGATTGAGCAGCAATTCCTTCACTCTTGAAAGGATGATGGAAGCGACCATCTGCACTTTTAGTCCACGGCCAGGCTCGTGAATCGCCGGCTGTGTCTGCACAAATATCCCAGGTACTAATCAAGCCAACAAAGTGTCCATTATTGTCCGTTACAATAGCATGATGAATCTTGTTCTTTTCAAAAAACTTGGCCGCCTCTTCTTTCGACTCGTCTTTCTTCAAGCACTGCAACTCTTTCTGCATAATATCACTGACCAATGTATCAAGCGGAAGTGCTTTGTTGTACGCCTCTAAAATATCACTCTTAGTGAAGAACCCCACGGGGCAACACTTTTCACTGTCGAGCACCACAATGGCTCCAACTTGCTTCTCGAGCATTGCGTCCACGGCAACCCTGAGGGAATCATTCACTTGACAGGATGCAACCTGATTCGCAGGGACCATAAATGCAGAAATCTTCATTTTTCGTCTGTTTATTTGTTTTCTCGTTTATCTTCTGAGCTCTGATGAAATCATTCAATGAATCAATCTTATCACCATTTTTTTCGTGTGTTTGGTCTTAAAAAATTGACGAGAAAAAAGCGAACTCATTATTTTTGCTGTTGACACCGTTCGTTTAGTAAGCGTTAAATAAAATAATGCTTCCGAAGGTTGGGAAAGGACTTTCAAGTCGTTCCAGGACTGATATTTCATGATTGTTATCCTCAACCCCATTCCAAATAAAAAGTGAGGCATTCTACTATTCTAGTAGTAGGAGTACTTACTACTACTCTAGTACTACTAGTAGTAGTAGCTACTCCGAGTAGATACTAGAAGAGTAGCTACTAGTAGTACTCGAGTAGTACTTCTTCGATCTTCAAAAACCACATCGATTCATCATCAAAGCGTATTAGCGTCTCAGCAGAGATATGAAGATGTTGACAACAAGTATCCACTCATTTGCTGAAAACGCCTAAAATTCCGCTCAAGGTCTGTCTCCGTGAGAAGATGAGCATCATTTGAGGTTTGCTACTTAGGAAAAAGCTTCAATCAGACACTTATAGCTCATAGAACATAGAACCATACTCGTTGTCTTTTTTGTTCCATCGACCAGCTTTTGCAACAACAACAAAAGCATAGATATCAGCCTGTATAACTGCACATTTTGGTTCGGCACTAAATGTATCTCTATTGTTTGTCTGCAAGGACTAGAATAAATGGCACAGCGTGAATTTTTACCTTTTTGCTACCATCAGAAGCAAATCTCGTGTACAAGTTCCAAGCTGGCGCTAATCCCTTGGTGGAACATACGGATAAAGGGACAGTTGGAAAGACTGGTCGACGAAAAGGCCATCTCCTTCGCTAATTCTTGCCCTTCTTTGACTTCAGTCATAGCCTTTATTAGTGTCTTGGTCATGGCTTGTTCTTTGGGCAAAATCAGATCATAGTGTTTGAGCCACGCAGCAGCTTGTAGTACTCTGGCGATGTGTAGCACCGTCTTTTCATCTTGATAGGTATCCAAAACGACTTCTAAAGATTCCAGTCCTCGGTTCTCTGCTAGCATGGATTCCACCGCTAGAGTATTTGTTGGGCAGAGATGAAAGGACAACTTCAGTGTTCGCAATATGCGGTTAGATTTGATAGTCTTCGTCAGAGCTGTCATTTGATAACTATCCATATTCATGCGACACAAGCGAAGTGAATGGAGGCTAGAGGACCGCCCCAGGAGTTCAAGTGTAGAAGAGGAAAGCCCCCCCAAGGCACCATTGTATTCGGCAACCAAGGTGAGATCTCGAAGAATTGGACCACGGGCCAAAACCACTACAACTGGGTCCAATGCCAAAGAAAAAGAGTGTCCTGGTGTAAGCGCGACATCAGTGAGCCGACATTGCTCCAAGGAAAGGGCTCGTAGTTTGCCGTGTTTCTCAATTGCGTCGGATAGTTTCTTGAAAGCCAAAGGGTCTCCACGAAGCTCCACTTTGTAGAGCTCTAAACACAACAGGCCAGTGTTTGTTTCGAGAATATCAACAAGGTTGTTGACGTCGAAGGGGTTCTGCACGAGACGATGGTGTCCAAATGATGCGGCGTAAAGCTCGGTTCCAAGAAGTGTTATTTTGGATGAACTCGACGAGCATCGCCGATAGATGCTTTTGTTATTCGCAGTCAAAGCAGCAGTTTTCGTACTTTCATGGCTGCGAGTGTTCGTGAGGGTACACTTGACAGGATCGGCCGAGATGAAGCTATCCCTGGACTCCAGCGTCGTTGAGGTATCCTGACCGTTTGAATAGTCCAACTTCTGCTCTGTAGAAAAATAGTTCGTCGCCAGGTCGAAATCTTTTTCTGAACGACTAGCAAGCTTAAGTTCACCTAAGGTTGGTATTGCGCTTTTGCTGCATGCGATCTTTCTTCGGCTTGAACGACGAAAGAGCGGCATCATGAACTGACCTGGGTTGGCTTGGCCTGGTATGGTGTGTGAAATGAAGGTACGCTGGATAAATAAATTGAAAATAAATTGCTTCCGATACAGCTCTAATGAATCGAGCTAAAGGCCGTGCTATTGTAGAAGTCTGAAAAATAAAGCGCGGGCATTTACTATCATTAAGGAAACTTTCAAAAGATTGCATTCGTTTTCGCACGATTTCACGTCATCTCACTAGACTAGTAAAGCCATCGATTCAATTTAATTTATTCAACGCTTTCGTGATATCTTTCTTCTGGGAAACAGTACTAAAGCTGGTTCTACCACTACCATTAGTTTAGTAGTAGTGACAAGTGAATTTTATTAGTATTATAAAAAGGCCGTTCTTAGCTCGCTTGCTCCCTTTCGCAGGGTTAGTGCTGAAAGTTGAGGATGCCAGAGAAATAATAACTACTGTACTTCTTACCAGGTATGCACATGATGCTACTACTAGCTAGGAGTACTGGCACCTTTTAGAGGGTGTTTTTTGTTATTTTGAAACCCGGAATTTGGAACCCGCAACCCGTTTTTAACCGGGTTTTCAACTATTTCTCCGATTGTCCGAGCAAAATATCCATTCCCCGTTTTTCAGCTTTCTGATAACCCGCTTTTTGATGGTTTGCAACTTAAAACTCCTATAGAAACATCATGTTTACGACTCTTGTTGTTCTTGTTCTTCTTGTTGTCGTTACTACGACGACAACTAATAAGAACAACTACTTGTTGTTCTTTGTTGGTGCAGCTCGTCCTGCTGGCTGTCGTGGTGGTGGTGGCAAGGCTACTAACCAGTGGCACTCTTCTTCATACATCGTCTGAAGGAGGTATTAGCCGTAATCATTTATGACTTCCGTATTACAGCTAGTCAGGGGGGGTCTAGGCTGTAGCTTACGGCTACCAGTCTGTAATGTGCACTAGTTGTTG
>Ga0100402_1000509_pt1 | contig 45592 bp, 26 predicted proteins | sample CryGeyme20150102_FD_80419 | JGI IMG/M metagenome (GOLD analysis project Ga0100402, IMG submission 80419) | Groundwater microbial communities from Crystal Geyser aquifers in Utah, USA - Crystal Geyser metaG 2015-0102 | ecosystem: Environmental > Aquatic > Deep subsurface > Groundwater | place... | reverse complement strand
ATCCGATTTCTCCCGATGTGTTCCTGTTTCTGAGTGGGAGACGGGATGGGGCATTTCGGGTCATTCCGGTGACGTCGGCTTCGGGTCTCCTTGTCTCACGTTCCCTTCGGCTGGCTCTGATTGTTTCAGCTTTCTGCTCATGTTGTACCACGTAGAATAAGAAGAATCAACTAAAAGATGACCTTTTTCTCTGGCTGGTACCTATCCCTCTATTCTTCTCTACCTACTACTACTAGCTAGTACCATTCATAAAGAATCTTCAGTTGCAACTAGTCTAGTAGACTCTAATAATAATATTACTATCAAATAATAGTCACTCCAAATAGCACGACAAGAAGCTCTTTCTTTAACTGTTTAAAAATACAAGAACTGGTAGCTGAGACAACTTGCTTCAACTGGGCCTTTTCGAGATTGATTTTGCAGCCAATTTAGAATATCCCTGTAGCCTGCAGTGCCTATTGCATATTGCATATCTCCCATTCATCTGGTGCACAGTGCACAACGATACAACTGCTAGTGTAAATCAATCAGAGAAACAAAACCAAAGACTAAAAAAAAATGCCCATTATACCCATTCGACGACATTTTTCGCGGGATGCCACCACCACTACCACAAATACAATTCGACGATCCATGTCCAAAGAGTCATCATCAGGTTTGGAGGAGGAATCATCTCAACGAGAGCCTCTTATCTCTCGTGTCGAAAGGGGAGACGTGCACACTCCTACTACCACTTCGGCGGCGGCTTCTTCAGCAGCAGCAGCAGCTGCTACTTCACCTCGACCGATTGTGAGTCTAGCAGACATGAATCTCAAAGCATTAACACCCCGTAGCACAACAACAACAGCAGCAGCTGCAGCAGCTGCTGCACCAACAATAGTTCAGTCGCCAATTTACCAGAACAACAATGATAGAAAGTACAGCAAAAACAAACTAAAATGGTGGTGTGGTGGCTGCAAGAATGCTTGTCGACGGGTTGTGAGTTTGGCAAGACATAATCCTGAAGCAATGTTGATTATTATTGCCTTTTTAGCGTGGTTTTTGGTTGGCGTATTGGCCATTTGTACGACCAAATTACTGTTAAGTACACCCATAGATGGGGGAGGGGTACCTTCACCGCTACTGTTGACGTTTCAACAAATGTTGTTGGGAAGCAATATGCTGCGATTGGGTCTCAAGCTTAGAGGCAACTACCAACCGTGGCCCAAGGAGAAAGCAGTAGTGGGTACCACCTCGACGGATAAAAACGAAAGGGAATCTTCCTCCAGTCACCATCCAATATTCAATACCAGTGCAACAACATCACCTGGAATCTACCGCCAACGACTCGGAAAGGCTCTGGAGGGGCTTGACTATCTCTTGTTGGCGGGACTGTTTAACGGCCTTGATTTTTTGGCTTCCAATACATCCTTTTCGCATTCTTCTGCCACCTTTGTCGAAACCATCAAAGCCAGTGAACCCATTACGACAACGGCCTTGGCCATTTGGTGGGGAATCGATCGGTTAGGAAAAATGGAAACTTTGAGTTTGACACTTTTAATTACAGGTGTACTAATGAGTACGTACGCCAACGCGATGGCAACATCGAACAATACTGCCACCCCAACCGCAGAAGCAGTCGACGAGGCCCCATCATTGAACGACAGTGTTAAGACGTGCCTGACCGTCATGACAGCCAATCTTTGTTTTGCCTTTCGTGCTATGAGTCAAAAACTTTTGCGCAGTAGTTCTTCAGGGTCGGCTGATAACTTCGACGACTTTAATTTGCTGTGTCGAATGCAACAGACCGGAGCTGCCTCCTTGTTAGTACCAGTACTGATGTTTCAAAAGTACACGCTCTTACGGGTTTTACTTGAGAGACCATCTTGGCAAATATGGGGATATTATGTTGGATTGTCCTTGGTCAATGCCTGGGCCTTTGCCACGTATTCTCTGGCGAGCTGTTATATTTTGAGTCGGATCAGTGTCGTTCAACATTCCGGCTTTGGGTGTTTGCGGCGCATGTTTGCTATTCTAGCTACCAGCGTGGCATTTGGTGTGCCTATATCAGCTTTGGGAGCACTCGGCATTCTCTTGTGCGTGGTGGGGTTCTCGGGATTTACCCATTTTCGATTTCAACGGCAGAAGCAGCCGACCAAGATTGTTCGCGATGATGGTGACGATCGAGGCAAAAATGACGAGAACGCGTCTTGTGCGAATACGATTTTGACGCTCGATGCTGGTGGAGACCCGAGCATTTGCTCCACTTGCGATCGAGATGAAAACGGCAGCAGTAATGAAGCAGCAAATGCACCCTCGGTGTCGCCTTCTCCTTCCTCTGAGGAACATGCAACGTCGTCGCTATCGCTCGCATCAAGCAGAAATGGAGTCCAGAGAAAATCTAATAAAAACTTCGGCGCTCAAAGTGTTTATTCGATTGCGACTCTTTGCGTGTTATCGTTGCTAGTTGGCACGGGTCCTTGGACTTTCTGCGCGGCTATGGAAACCGAGGTTCAGATGGACGGCAATGGTGCCTCTTATCCTTCCTCGCCTCCAGTGTCAGTGAAAAAAAGAGTTGCAGAGCTCACTGAACAAGCTTTTTCCGGAAAAATACCGGCAGACCAGCTCGGGGAAGTGTGGATGAGAATTCTCCAGATGGATAAAAGAAATCGCAGCGCAATGTTAAACGTGGGCCTCCTCAACTTAGGCAGTCCAGATCCAGCTATGCAAAAGCAAGCGATCGATTTTATTGCTCGCTGCTTCGATGAAAAATATGTGGACGATCCCATTCCTATGCCAAGTCCCGCAGGTTTGCGGCTGGCTATGATGGTGGCGCGGTTTCGTTGGGAAGAAAAGGATTCCATGGAAGCCTACTATTATTATCAGCTGTCTTACCGTGCTATCAAGCTCATGCCTGATGAGAAATCAGCGGAAATATGTGTAACCTCTTCGCTTGCTACTCTGTTGCATCCTTTTCCAAGTTCTGTGGTGCACGCCGACGAAATGTATCATCTTTACATGCAGTCAGCAAGAAGTTTTTTAGAGACCTACCGCAAGTCACCAGAAAGTCTTCCGTCTCTGAACGAGCAAGAACTGGCAGCCACGGTACCAGGAGCAGCGGAGGACCCATATCTGCACTGCATTTTGACAATGTTTCATTTGTCCTTCTACTACCGAGCCGATGTAGCTGAGGCGGCACGGTTGCACTATGAAGTCGCTACTGCTGTGTGGCCTCGGCTTAATTATGCATCTCCCCATGTTTTGCTGCCTTTAGTTCCGCCTCATTTGGACACTCAAAAACCATGTACAACGCGGAAGATACAACTCGGAATTGCGTCTGGATTCCTCACTCCAGGATCATCTGTAGCTGCTGACTTCGGTGGAGTCATGCAGAGATTGGATCGTGATATTTTCAACGTAACGTATATCCATTTTTCCGCCAAGGAACCGTATACAGACCCATTTGTGTATCGCCATCCCGACAAAGACCGGTTACTGCTATTTAGACAAGAATCTGCTAAAGGAGACGTAGCAAACGCAACTTGGATGGCAAGATTCTTTTCTTCCATCGAAGCCTTGAATTTGGATGTTCTCTTGTATTTGGACCTTACTATGAGTCCATTTGCAGATCGCATGAGCATGGCTCGATTGGCACCTGTCCAAGCAAACTCTCATGGTCACCCCGTGACAAGTGGAATTGCAACAGTAGACTATTATATCTCTTGGGGTGCTGCCGAGTTGGACTATGCAATAGCCAATACCCACTACACCGAGGAGTTGATTTTGTTGAATCCAGCCGTTCCACACCAGTACTACACACCTCGAAACAATGACACTCATTCAATCATGAATGGTCAGCGAATCAAAGGTGACAAGGCGCAACGATCAGATTTCCGAATGTTTATGAAACCAAAAGGTCTCCTGGGAGATGCTATTTTTGACGATAGCGGAGACGAGAACAACAGTATTCGCTGGTACACGTGCATGCAGAAGCCGCACAAGTTCATGCCAGAAATGGATCCTCTTCTATGCAACGTGTTGAGAGAAGACCCCGGTTCCATTCTCTTGCTGCACAAGCCCGATGTTTCGCCAAAGATGCAGCATTCCTTTGAGGAGCGATTGAAAGTTGCTGCCTGCGACATGGAAAGGATTTATTTCATCCCGGCGCTCCCGCATCACATGCTTTTGGATCTCTATAAAGTGTCAACGTTGATTTTGGATTCATACCCTGCCGGTGGATGCACGACAACCCGGGAAGCACTGGAGCTGTCAAAAGTTGTAGTCACATTACCGGCACGTTTGCTCGGAGGTAGGTGGTCTTACGCCTATTATCAGATGCTCAACGACGAGATCTTGAACGAACATGTGATTGCAGATTCACCTGAAGATTATGTTCGGAAGGCTGTGCGGTTGGGCCGAAATGATTCGTTGAGAAATGAATTGGAGGGCCGCATACGAGGCTCATTGCACAATCTCTATGAAAGTGATGATGCAGTCCGATCTTGGGAGACAGTATTGTCGACCATTGCACCAATAGAGAAGCGAGATCAATGTTCCTGAGCCATTGACTAGCTTTCTCCGCAGGGGACGACACATGCACATGCGAAAGTATAAAGCAAGCGTTTAAACTTCTCACTAGTAACTGGTAGCCACATCGTAGCAAACCACTCACTGGAGAATGGCACAATTCATGCGTTAGCTACTGTACAAAAGTCATGATATGCTTTACTGGCTACCCCAGTGTCTGCTCCCAAAATGGTAGGAAGCCATACGACGACAAAAATGAGTAGGGTCGTCACAAAGATGAAGGCCGTTGCGCCTTGGATCCAACCAGACCCCACGAGTGGCCTGAATGCAGATAATTCGTCTGGAGACCCATTATTTTCGGCTCCATTGCTGCTTTCTTTCGCCGACGGAAGTGGCAGTCTGTCTCGGAGCAGCTTTCTCCTCCAGATTATTTGTACCACAGCCAGATTTGGGATCACAATAATATAAAAAGTAGCATTTTCTACCCACAAGTTTCCGGTCCAAGGTGTGTACAATATCAGTCCACCATAAAGGGCGGCATACAGTCGATACAGTGGCGCGCCCAAAATACAAGCATACAATCGCCAGGCCCATAGTTGATGCAAATCAATGCGCCGGTATATCTTTACATTCCAATATGTCTGGACAGCCGTGACAAACACCGAGGTACCCAAAATTAGATTCCCAATATCTTCGTGAACGTTGCACCGCGATGTGTGCCAGATCAAGGTCCACACAGTGGCACATCCGGATGCCACCACAGCCGCTGCAATGTAGAAGCGTCCAATCCATCGATGTACATGTATCCTATTTCGTCGAATACTGGGAAGAAATTGAACAGGACCTCCAAACATCAAACAAATACCAGCCAATAAATGTGCAACCATTAAACGATTGGCGAGATTATTCTTCCGGCGATACAGATTCGGATCTGATCGATCCCAGGCGGATTGCACACAATTCTCATCATCATCATCATCATCATCATCAAAGCCGCACAGAAGAAAAAATGCTCTTAGATAGTGCAACAATGCAAATATTCCAAATAAAATACCCGAAGTCCAAGTGGATACCACGAGCCAAAAGAGTATTCTCCGCTGCGAAGGCTTGGAATTCGACGAGGATTTCTCAAGGAATAGTATACTTTCATAATTCGATGCCCTCGTTGGAATAAGACTAGTCGTTTCTGTTTGAGCTCTTTGCTTTGTTTCTTCTTCTATGCGTTTCTGATGATTGATCATCCTGAATCCAACTCGAAGTACAATCTACGACCGAAACAATAACGATTTTGATGATGCCTGCATCTCCGGGTCGGTAGAGTGCAAAGCCAGTGATGATGAGTGATGAGTGCTTTGATGAAGTTAATATTATACGGAGTATATTTTTAAGATCTTTTGTAATGTCAAACATGTTGTTGTAGCATTGGACATTCCACCCGGACATATCGTATTCATGTATGTGGTACCTGGTAACCTAAAATCAATTTAGAAGCTGCCTTTCGATCATTTGAATCCACCAGCCCTTGGTCAGCTTTTCGTAGTTGTACCGTTGATAATTTTGAATAATTCTGGCGTATTCGTATTGCAGCCACTGTGGTGTCAAATTGTCATAGCTATCAATCCAAGCTACTGGTAGGTCCGACAGGGTTCGATACCAACCATCTTTGCGATTCAAATGCTCGAGGACTGGAATGGTGCCCATATAAAGCGCTTCCCAGTGTCGATAACAGTCCAATCCGATCCCTCCCGGACTCAGAATAAATTTGGAACGTTTTAGTTCGTCTAGGTAATCCGACAATCGGACCTTCCTTCCGGGCCCGGCAGCTTGGTACGTGTTTTGGACGGTACCACCAAAATTGTGAATGACACGTTCCAAAGCGGCTTCCCGCATACCCCGTGGTGCACAATTGATCATCAACCATTGCGGTCTTGTAAACGTTGCTGTTGTCGTTGTTGTCGTTTTTGTTATTGTATTGCTGATTGTGTCATTCTGATGTTCTCGCTGCGGGAAAGCTGCATTTGCTTCTCTTATAGCATCTGGAATACTGTCGCGTGATTTTGAAGCGTATGTTTTTAAAATTTCGACCAACAGTTCTTTCTTTTTGATACCCAATGGAATTGAGTGTACTTTGGGATGATCGTACGATTGATATTGAGTAGTAACGACAGCTTTGGTATCTGGATGATCCAAGTAAGCAGCAACATCCTCGAGGGAGCATCCCGCTTTGTTCCACTTGTATTCCAAACTCTTACTACATTTTCCTGTTTTGTTGGGAATAATTTCCGAGAATGTTCCGCAGTTTTCGGCAAGAACATTGTTAACTCCCACAATCAGTACGTGCGGCAACGATGACGACGACGACGACGAGGACGACGAGCTCATTTTTTGATGATGACGGTAGTCACCAATGATCCTGACAACGTCACAAAAATGTTGCGCGTAGATAATTTTGGAACGCTTTACTCGGTCGAAATCCAATCGATCGTACTCGAACTCCTTACCCCGAGGTACCTCGTACATATTCGAAAAGGAATCCAAAAAGATTCCAAATTGTTTCTTCTTGTTGGTGGCATTCCAAACCAATCCCGTCGAAGGATTTACGAGCGATGTAATGTGGTCAAAATGATGCTGATAGAACAACACCGGATCAGGAGATGGTACCCTTTTTCTTCTTGTACTGCTTCTGCTGCTGCTTCTTGTACTGTTGTTGCTGTCATTGTTGAAATTGCTGGTAAATCCTTCTCCCACTGTCACATGCCCGAAATCAAATGGTATGATTCGTTCATCGTTAGGAGCTTGAAATACCATTGCTACAAGAGAATGAATTGGAATGGCGAAACCAATTGCAAGTGCCACCAAACAAGGTGATGTGACAGTAACCATTTTCTTTTTCTTTTGGGATAGTTTGTAGTGAGCTTGCATGATATAACTAATCACTAATCACTACCACTAATACCAAACTAGCACTATACTACTTCTGTTCTATTACACATTACACGACGCCGTACCAGTATATTCCAGCCTTTTGAAAGTTGTTCCTTTGACCATTCATTCCAAAACAGAAAACAGTATTATTATTTATTATTCGTTGTTGCATGGGCAGGTTGTTTGGGTTGTTTTTTCTCATCTGCTTGTAACTCGAACTCTATTTTGCTACTGTGGAAACTTAATATTTTAACCCTATCGGAGAGGGAAATTGAACACTGGCTCGCGTTGCATGGAGTAAGAAATTAATCATTGTTGGCTGCATTTCCGTAGCTTTGACAACAAAGGTGCACCGGCCCGGCATCACGCAAACTACTGGTACAACCTTCATTTTTCTACTATTGGAGGCAAGACTAGAAGTATCATTGCCAGTACAAGCGATGGCATCTAATGCTACCCTAATCTACTACTAGTAGCAGTACCAGCACTCGAGCAAATTACCAGTACAACAAGCTACAACAAAAACATCACTGATCGACTATTCGATTACACGGCCGGCCATTCTGAGAGAAAGCGTACAGTAGCAAAAGATGACGGCTCTCGACAAGGCCATCTCCATTATCAATGACAAGAGGGCCAAGGCTGCTGCTGCTGCTGCCACTGCCATTGCTGCTGATTCGAATGCTGCGTCGTACACGCGTTCACTGCGGGATGAAATGTCGGAAACCTCGTCCGGTGAGTCTTCTGATGTTGGTACAGAACGAGATCCGTTTGGATTTCAACGGAGCAAATTCAAAATGATGCCACCACCAACTCGGAAACAACAACAAGCGTCTCCCATTCCTCCAGCAACTCTATTTGCTGGCAGAGCGAGTAGTAACGATCATCATGACTACGACGACAAAGAAGATGCGGATGATCCCTTGCTCAACAAACGAGCGTCCCCTGCTCCCAATCATCAGAACGGTAACCATCGAAAACAACAACAACAACGACAACACAATCAGGCATTGAGAGAGAGAGCAGCCCGTGCTGCTGATGCAGCCAGTGCCGTCGTGGCGTCTCCTAGTGGTCCTCCTTCGCCTGAAAAACGAGGCAGAAGTCGTAACGGTTATCGTCTCTCTCGACGAGCGGCTCCCAAACCTCATGATCTACGGCGGAAGGAACCACCAGGCGAATCCTTCGACGAAGGTACCGAAGGAACTACAACCTACTTTGCGGTCAATTCACCGTCCCATCATACAGCCATTAGTCAACTGACGATTAGCCCCGAACAGAACGACAACTCAAAGTATCAACAAACCACCATTCGTCATTCTCGTAGTGGATCGGAGGAGAAACCCATTCGGTTGACATCTCCCATTCCTGAAGAACCTGCTCCCATGGTGCACCGGACTCATTCTCATCCACCGGCTCATAATGATGTTGATCCGTACAATCAGCAGCACCAGCACAATCAGCCTCACCTCCAAAGTCGGCTCAGCAATGTCAGTGCTCCTCAACCGAACACAAATAACATTCATCACAAACAGGATTATCTTTGGAAGGATCAACAGAAACAGCAAAAGCATCAACAGCAGCAACACGAACTATTCCAAAAACAGCAGTTGGCCGCTCGTTTGATTGCCCTCGAACAAAAGTACACGACGGAAGCCGAAGATTGGCAGGAAGAGAAGAAACAACTCTTGTCGGAATTGAAACACGTCGAATCGTCCAAGGCCGAACTGGAGGCTGCCTGGGTCAAGTGGCAGAATGAACGACTCGAATGGGAAGAAGAATTTCAGCAAGAACAGCAAGAACACTACGAAGACCAGTGGGAAAAGGCGTACCAAAAAATGCAATCCAAGGTTCAAGAGAACGAACGAAAGACACAAAAGCAATTGCATCACGATGCTCGACAATTGGAAGAAGCCGTTCAACAGCTACACCAGGAAGAAGCAAGCATTCAGCAGCATCGATTGGAACTCGACAGACGAGAACACGAATTGCAACAGAGGGAAGAAAGTTACGAACGAAAAAAAAGCGACTACGAGCAGTGGAATGCCAGCTTGGAAGCCAAACAAAGTTTGGTGGAGCAAGTATGCAAAGAAACGACGCAGCAGCGAGAAGAACAAGAAAAGTTGTTGGAGGTTGCCCGAACAGAACTACAAAATTTTGAGCAAGAGACGCGGAAATTACAGCAAGAAGCATCCGAAGCTAAAAAGGCACTAGAAACTTGCAAGTCTGAATTGGGAGAGCTGCAGTCGCGAACGGAAAAGACACACAACAAAAAGAGACAAGCCTGGCAAGAAGAGTGGGCATCCCTGCAGGAAGAGATGAAGTTGGCCAAGAAACGAAAGGAACAACTAACTCAAGCCTGTGAACAGCTCGAACAAGAATGGATGGCCGCACAAGAGGAAAGAGAGAACGAATGGAATCAAGAAATCCAACGACGACAGTTGGAGTGGAACAAACAACTCGCAGAACAGCAAGCAGCACTCGATGCGCGAGAGCAGGAATTGGAAGACCGTTACGACCAAGCCGTTCGAGAATTTCAGTCCTTTGGTGATAATTGGAATGCCAAGCACAGCGCGATCGGCAAGGATTTTGCGGAAAAGCACGAGACACTCGAGAAACTTCAACAAAAGCTGCAGGCGCTGTTGACCAAGTACAAGCAAGACAAGGTCAAGCTGTCACAGAACAAGTCGGAAGTGGCGGCTCAGCGGGCGCACGTTGATTACATGTACAAGCACATGGACGCGACACGCCAAGGTCACTTGGATGCCTTGCAAGAACGGAACAATGAAGTGTTGAGATTGCAAAAGTTGATCAATGAATATCACGTGAAGGAGGCCGAATGGAGCACGAAGGAGCGACAAGCAGAGGACGCCAAGACCAAGCTGCAAAAGGAAGTCCTAGTTCTCAAAGATGAGTTGGAACATCAACGATTCCTGTATAAGAAAGTCTGCCAAGAGCGAGATAATTGGCAGAACCAACTGGAGGACTTGTCGAGCGAGCGAGATCAATTGCTGGAACGCTTCTCGGCCTCTCTGTCCCACACGGCCAAGAAACAATTGGACACAGATCGTGAGCAGTTGCTGCGAGAACGGGACAGCTTTGCGGAAGAATTGGTTCATCAGCAACGGCGCAAGAATGAATTTGCCTCGCCCCAGCTTCGCCAATCCCACAGTACGCCGGCACAAGCTAATCAACACGATTACGGCAGTCCGACCTCTGTATCTTCCTCGTTGCACGACGCTTTCGAGCTCCTGCTACAGGAACGAGACGACTTGAAGGAAAGATTACGAGAGGCGCAACAGGATTTACAAATGGAAATCGATACTCTGCAACAGGAAAAGAAGGCACAGGCGGAGGTTTTCCAAGAACTAGCGCAAAAGCACGAAGCACGAGGCGAAGAAATGAAGCAGCTTAAAGACAACATGCTCAAACGATTTCAACACGAACAACAGACCGCTCAGCAGGATCACGAAGTCAAATTGAAGGCATTGCAAGAAAAGATTTCTTTTCTCGAAAAGGAAAAGGCCAGTCAGCTCGAGCATATGCAACTGCTTCGGGATGAGTTCTCCAAGCGGGAAGTGGAATTGCAGTCCAAGGCGGCAAGTAGCGACGAAATCGCTACGCTGAAGCACGAGCGAAAATTGCTTGAGCAAGCTCTTCGGGAGCAAGAGACCCAAAAGCGCAAGAAAGAACACGAATTTCAGCAAAAGATCGACGCATTAACCAAGGAACTTGATGAGGCAAAGGAGGGAGGTGCAACGGACGAGCGTTACCAGCAGCAGCTCTTAGAAGAATGCAAACAGTTGGAGAAAGCAAAGGCAAACTTACTACAAGAGCAGCAGCAGACTAAAGAATCCATTTCCCTCAAGGTGGAATCATTGGAGATGCAACAGCGTTCGTTGGAAAAGGAGAGAGATCAAGCGAAAGAAGACCGCGACCAGGCTCTTGCTGAATTGGCCCGTCACGAGGAGGAAAGTAGCAAGAAGATGAACGAAGTCATTGCAAAGGTTGAGGGCTTGATTGAGCAAAAGAACGCACTCCAGCAGTCCCATCGAGCACTTGTTGCCGAGCACAATTCGTTGTTGCAGGAGCGAGAAAAGGCGAAGGACCTAGAACGAGCGGCCACGGTGGATTTGCCGAAACAGCTCAAGTCTCTCATGGAGGAGAAACATGCACTGCAAGAGGAGCGAGACAATCTTAAGCAAGAACGCGACAAGCTTGCCGGCACCGTTAAACAATTAGAACATGACCTCCAGTCCATGTCTGACAAGCACGAAGTGGAAATGGACAAGGTTCTCCGAGAATCTCGACAGACAGAGCACAAACTTCGCCAGTACAAACGAGAAGCGATGGAAGCCGAACTCGTCCAGCAAGAAGAGGAAGAAAAATTGCGCGCCCTGATGAAACGACTGGAGAAACATGCACTTTCGTTGGAAAGCAGAGAAGACGAGATTGATGAAAGAGAAAAGGCTGTCCAGCAATCTGCTCGTGAATGTCGGGAATGTGTCCGAGATCTTAAAGAAAAGGTGAGAGTTGTTTTGTCATATTTTGTTTTTACTGGCTGTCTTTCATCAAATAGCTGCTGCACCTTGTCTTGCGACATTCGCGTTTTTCCGGCATCATATGTATGTTTTATCTCATCCAACCTGTCACCTCATCAAACATCACAGGAGGAGTCTCTAGTAGAGCGAGAAGACGACTTGTTGCGTCGCGAAGAAGAAAATCAGGAGCTCATTGCTTCATTTCATTGGGAACGCCAAAGAGCAGCTCTGAAGATGTTGGCTGGGCGCCGGCGATACGAAGAAAGGGAAATTGTGAGCGCCGCATTTTCCAAGTGGGTCCGTGTGACCATGTTTGACACGGAAGATAGTTCTAAAAAGGCGATAGATGGTTCGGGCAACGTCATTGAGCTCTGCCAACGAGAACAAGAGCTGAATGCTCTACAAGCAGAATTAGAATCGACCCGTCAGGAATTAGCCGAAAAGAAGAAAACCAACACACAAGCAGAATCCAAGCTGGCCAAAAAGATTACTCAGTTGGAAAAGGATCGATTAGCTTTCGATAAGGAACGAGAAGACATCCAAAAGGATCGTGAACAACTGAACAAGGATCGGGAAGCAATGGGAACGCTCGACAAATTTTTGCATCGGCGTGGAAAAGAGCTGGACGAACGAGAAAAGGCTCTCAAAAAGAATGGCCGTGAATATTCCTTGTACAATCAACAATCCTCCAAGATTTTGGAAGAATCCCAAGAGGAAGAACGTAAACTCATGGAAGAGACTGCGATCATGTTGACTGAGCGAGAGACGAAACTACGCGAAAAAGAACTCGTCCTATCCAACCTTGAAAAGGAACTCGTTGTAAAGAAAAAGGAAATCGAACAAGCTACAGCTGAGGCAGACGAAAAGCAACGTCGCATCCGCACACTAGCACAACAGCTGCGACGGAAGGAAGCCGAAATTAACGAGAAGGAAACATCGCTTTCTACAGAGTACGAGCAATACCAAGGGGCACACGCAAAAGTACAAGAAATGGCAAAGCAACTACAAAGTAAAGAGGAGCAAATGAGCCGTGAACGTCAACGCTTGTTGGAAAGGTTGCAGGAATGCGACGCTTTGGAGACCCAACTGAACAAGTGGCAGCACGAACTTGAGGGAACCAAAACGGGAACTAGTGCTGTTTCTGTGTGCTCGAACACTTCCACCTCGCAAAGTCCTGTACCAGAGAGTCCCGACCGCCACTTTTTTAGCAAGAATGCTCCAACTCCGTTTGCTTCGACGCAAACTCATAAGTGATGATAATATTGTACAAATAAGACGTCTTACTTTGGTTAAAGTTTCTCGATTGTCAAAATCCCTCTGCAGAAATACTGTAATTAATATTACTCCGTATTCAGTATTCATTGATGATGAGGTCGGAGAAGAAAGCACTAGGGACTGATTTGAGTTGAGTCATGTTGAAATGTGCTCGACTTGTATTGCTGTCGTGGCTATTATTTATTATTTTTTCTTATTTCAGGCGTACCAGTATTGGTGAGACGTGCTTTGGCTGACTCATTGAACAGCACCTCTCAAACTTTGCTCGAACAAATCATCCTGACGAGAGTCAAATTTAGCCAATGGGATAGCGAGAAACCCTGTGTCAGGTACAGGATTTCCTTGTGATTATAGGCACGCGCGTATGCAGTAGTACCAGGTACAACACTGATGAGTGATGAGTAGTAATTATTTGATCACTGTTCGGTAGGACAACGAAAATTTGCTTCCGAGTATTTATTAGGTCTCTAATCTGTGACGATCGTACAAGATACATTTTTCTGTGACTCATGCACCAAGTGCAGTAAGCGAAGATTCGATTCATCGCGCAAGTAGACTACTCGAAAAGATATCATTGGATTATAATTTTCCAGAAGAGATTTTTTAATTAAATTATTTACCATGAAGATTTCTCTTGCTATCCTTGCCGCCAGTGCATCTGCCGTGAGCGCCTTTGTGCCCACTGCCAGTGGTCCTGTCTCTGTCAGTAGCCTCCGAATGTCCGAGGAGGTGGCCGAAAGTGAGACCCCCGAAGTCCCCGCCGCTCCTGCCGTCAAGCCTATCAACGGATGGGTTCCCGATTCTTCCAAGCCATGCTTCGGACTTCCCGGTGCTACTGCCCCTTTCGGATACTTTGATCCTGTGGGATTCTGCAGTGTAAGAAAACAGATTATCTTTGTATTGGCTGTGGTTTAAATATTTTTGACTCTGGGAGAGTTCAATTTTCCACTCCAAATACCTCACATTTTCCGCTCTATTTTTTCATCTGCACTCCAGGACCGCGAACTTGATGGAGTCAAACGATTCCGTGAAGCCGAAGTTATGCATGGTCGCGTTTCCATGATGGTACGTTCCTCTGGACGATGGTTCTACCTGTAGGATTGGTTGCATCTAATCTCACCTCCTCTGCGCGCTTTTATCAGGCCATTATTGGATATTTGATCGGAGAGAACACTCCCACGATTGCATACGGATTTGAGCACCCTGTCATTGCCAATAACCAGATCCCTGATGTCCCAGGAACCGTCATGTTTCCCTTTTTCCTTGCCATTAACCTTTGCGAGGCATGGCGTGCCAGCCGAGGATGGGTCGAACCCGGCCTTGGATCTCTCTTTACTCTTCGCGAAAATTACTACCCTGGGGATATCGGTTTCGACCCTCTTGGCCTCAAACCCGAGAATCCACAAGATTTCGCCAATATGGCGAGCAAGGAGCTCAACAATGGACGTTTGGCTATGCTTGCTGCGGCTGGTTTCTGTGTCCAGGAACAGATTAATGGAGTTGGCATCCTACAAAATCTTGGCGTCGGCGCCTAAAGTATCGAAGATGAAACTTAAAAGATAATTCTACTTTTTTATCTTTCGATTACGTAACTTTGAGAAACGTGCTCAGTATACTTATTAGTGTTGCCAATACTCTTCGTCATCGCTGGAATCACACAGCATATCTCCCAAAGCCGGGCTGGGGCACGATGTGCCCGCTTCGGAAGGAACAAAACTTTTGTTGGCGACGTTTTCATACACACGTTTCCAAAGCCCTCCATACGGATGTTGATTTATTAGATCAGGGAGTCCTGCGTAGGCAGCATAGTAGGGACTCGACTCAGCATTGAGCTTGCACGGCAAACGATCCTTCCAGAGCTCGTAGGTAGGATTCGGCCTGCCATTCAACATTCTTGGCGTAGCTATGACTATGCCTACCTCAACATTCTTGGGCGACGCGTTGTGCAAGCCCCAGGCAGCCTTCGAAAAGTTGTGACTGCCTACATACAAGACACCAACGTCGTTCCAAAGGAATTTGCCATGGGTAGCAGGATGAAACCTTTTCTCGTCAGAAAGTTCCTCGGCCATTCCAAACCTCTTCCACGGCTCTTGGAATGTAGCTAGAGTCTGAGGGTTAGGTATAGCATCACGGAAAATTATGTTGCGATAGCAGCGTTTGATGTCATTCAAAGAACACCGCGGGATATGACGACTACATCCCTTCAGCCCAAGCAGATCAGTCTTGCAAGCGGTAGCAATGGACGGCCACATGCAACGAACACGTTGGACAACATCCTCCCATGTTGTGCTTCTTGGTGCTGGCTCCTGTTTTCCATTCATAGCCTGATACATTTGCAAAAGAAAATCGGGCTGGATGTTTCCCATTGATCCAGAGTTGGAGTACACGATATTTGGTAGTCCTCCAGCCATATTTTCAGTTGGTTGTGAATTTTGGGAGTCGATGTTTTCATCTCTTTCTCCCATGCCACTGGCCACCAAGGCATCGTGAACGGCAATGGACAAGTGTTTCCACCCACCAGCACTCAATCCAGTTTCCGTTTCTGTTTTCGTACGAGGAAACGAAATAACAAGTTTGGCTCTGGCGGCTGAAAAATCGACCTTGTCAAATACTTCATTGATACGGGCAGTGACCATATTCTGGTCTGAAATAGTTTCGCATCGTGTTACCTGTGTAAAGAAGGCGAAAAGTTCGTCCCCAAATCCGACTCGATCGTCACGATCTGCCACCGGGAAATCCTGCACAAAGAAACAATCCCGATGTTGCATCCATTGCCAGCGACGTAAATTGCCTCCACAAATGACGACTCGGAGGCCAAGAGAAGACCGAAATAGCATAACTTTTGCATGGAGACAGCCGCCAGTGTTAGGTCGAGCTTGCACCCAAAACCAATCAGTGATGGGGAGAAACACAGATTTCTCAGTTCCCGCAGTCATTTCCTGAGAACGTCTTTCCATCTGCGAGACTTTGGCATTTCCAATTGTTGGCCCTAAGCCGAGGGATGTATTGGTATTATCACTCATACTTTTAGGTGGAGGCTTCATCACCAAAAGGCGATCGACATTGGCAAATACTTGCTGCAGCCACGCAGGATTTCCGGCGCTAAAGGTAGTACAAAGAGCTGATGTACAATTCGGCAAAACTAGTTCTTCAATACTGTAATGGCCACTTTCTGCCAGCTCGGCAGGTTCTGCATTTGCTATACGATTGCGATAAATCTGATCCCCCTGGAAATTTCCAAATGGTATTCGTCGACTTTGAATCAAGGCGGCATCGGTGCAAGATATCTTTTTGACGCTCTGCTGTTGCTCACTGGAGCTCTTTGTCTCCTTCTTTTTCTTCTTGCATCTACCGTGGCGACTCTCCAAACGATGCAGAAGATCTTCCATGGGCGAAAACATCAATTTTTTTTGGTTGTTGGTTTACCAAGGGCTGGTTAAATATACTGTTGTACTCGGAGTAGGAGTAATTTGGTAATGACAAAAAGATGAGGTGGATAGAGAGTTATTACTCATCTCTCAGAGTTTTCCGTTAACACCCGTCAAAAATAAAAACTTCGATCCACTTCTTAGCAAGCATATCGGCAGCGGCGACCAAACAACTACTGTTTTTCAACATTTTTATCATTTAAAAGATTGAGTCATGAACAGACTTCGTTAGTAGTTTAGTTTTCCTAAGAACTCTATGCATCATTGACTGCTGATGAATGGCTTTGATAATCATGGCGATTTAAAGCGCGCTTGCAGACTTATAAGGCTCTGCAACAAGCGTTCAATTCTTGCCTTCAATCTTCGCCTCTTTCATTTAGCTTGTAGAAGCTTCCATATCCTCAAATTTATTTTTATGTTTCAAATAACAATGTTTCAGATGATATCTGTTCATCCACTTCTATAAATAGCTGACTCTGTATTTATCAAGAATACACTCAGCCACACTGCCACCATGGTTTCTTCTCCTTGGTAAGACAGTCCAACCGCTTCTCCAGCTCTTGTTTTTCTGCCTCAAGCACCTTAACGTACTTTCGTTCGTCTTGAAGTTCCTTGGAGGTCGCTGCACACTTTTTCTCCCAAACATCCGCAACATTGTTGCCTGCACTATTTCCAGCAACCTTCTTTTTCAACTGGTCCATTTCTCTCGTGGCCTCAACCAAGGATTCTTGCGCCTTCTTTTCATTGGCGATTACTTGATCCATTTGCGCCTTGTGAGCCAATTTCAAATTCTCTTCCAGCTTCTTTACATCCGTCGCATCTTTCGAGACATTGGGCGCAGTAGCTACCATAGACTTCGCCTCTTTGAGTGCAGCTTGAGTGGATTCATAATCGGTCTGCAGGGCCTTCAGCGTGGCTTTCAAAGTTTCGTTTTCCTCTTGCAACTTCTTCCCTTTTTGGTGCATTTCAGTAATTACTGTCAACTGCTCATCCTTTTCTTTTTCGGCAGCTGCCAGCTCGTCAGCCATCTCCTTCATTTTCTTTTCAGGATCTGACAGCTTGTCAGTCGTCTCCCTTTCTTCCTCCTTAGGAGCTACCAACCTGTCAGCCATCTCCTTCTTTTCCTTCTCAGCAGCTGCCAACTTGTCAGCCATCTTCTTCTTTTCCTTTTCAGCAGCTGCTAACTTTGCAGCCATTTCCTTCTTTTCTTTTTCAGCAGCTGCCAGCTTTGCAGCTAATTCAGTTCCATTTCCACCGCCATTCCTATTACTATTGTTACTTCTGTTACTGGTATCCAGCCCTCCATTACTTTTTGCAGCGGCACCGTTGGGTTTGGCAGATGTAGATGCGGCACTTCCAGTGGGCTTTGCAGAGGCAGATGCGGCACTTCCATTAGACTTGGCAGGAGTTGCTGTGGTATTGCCGGTGGGCTGTGCAGGAGCAGGTACGGCACTGCCATTGGCGGTTGCCCCTCCTTCGGCAGCTTGCTTGGCCGCCAATTTCTTGGCCTTTTGGCGTTCTCTCTTCTTCTTGTTCTTGATAGCCTTTTGTTCAGCAGTGAGAGGGTCCTTCTTGAACTCACTGGGAGCTGCGGATTCGTCTTCTGGCATATTGAATGTATATTACGTATTACGTAGGAGAGAGAGAGCAGCGTGATCGGATAATGTACTAGTTACTAGTATGCAGTATGCGTGTGCAGCGAGGATGCAAACAAAGTAACTTCAATTATTATCTAGTGGGCAGAAATATTAAGCTACGACACTGGTAATTAAGTGTAAAATGAACGATTTGACAGATAATATTATGATGCTGCAGGTTATAAAGGCTCTCTACTAGAACTAATGGCATCCACGAAATCATGCGTTTTCGATGTCAATGTCCCTCTTTTTATGACTACGACTCAGCTCTTGGTCAATAATATTATTATTATGATGTGCCTCGTCTGTTGTTTACGGATCAACGGCCCCAAAAATCTCTCGCATGTGCCACGGATACGGTCAGACGCTTTGATATATCCCAGGCAGACAATTGAAGAAACTGCTAATACTGTTTACTAGACTACTCGTAGGATAATATTAATGTTATTATTACTCGAGTATTTATTATTATTACCTCGGAGAAGACTAGCTGCGACTCTTCTCGGAGACAGGTAGCTGTTCGTAGCTACTCTTTGCCAAACTCCCAAAACACTTCACCGAATACGAATCGCTGCAGCCTCTGTAGTGTGTTTTGCAGGTCGCAACTTGACAACAACGAAAATAGCTAATTCGGATTTTAGCAAATGAAAAGGCTTCATAACATTGGAGCGGAAAGATGCTGTTACATACTAGGACCTACTTTGCCAGAGGATTTTGTTGCAATGCATCTTTCAATGCATCTTTTCTTTCAACTAAGAAGATGACAAAAATTTTACAGGCATGCATCCTGTTCCAAATTTCAAATAGCTACCACTTCAATCCACCAGTTGTTTTCGGGGCCCCCTCGAACGCTTTGCCGTCTTTACCACTCGTCTTGCCTCGACTGTTCGAACCACCACCCTCCTTGCTGCCAGATACTCCCAAAGCTTGCAGTCGATCGGCAACGTGCCTGGAAGCTTTTTCTAAATTGGGTCGTTCGGCTTTTAATGATTTGCTACGCGTGACACCTCGAGCTGCTGTTCTGGCATATTGTTGTTCTTCTGGAGGCAAGGCCTTGTAATCGTTCGAAGTCGAGCGTCGAGGTGGCTTTTTGGTCCGCTTGGACTTATCACCAGATTTTCCATCGATTCCTTCTTCATCGCTTTTTTCGTCGTTGTCGTCGTCGTCGTTGTCAGTTTCCCCCACGAGAGACAATTTTTTGGAACCGCGATTAGAAAACGACTGCGACCGACGCAATAACGTCACCTTGGCACCCGAACTTTCTCCCATGGCACGCAATCGACGTGCTCGATTGCTCGCAACAGCTTCTCTATCTATTTTACTACCACTATTGCGTCGCATTTTGGGTCCACCTGTATCCAGCGATTTAACCCTTGGTGGAATGCGTCGATTACCACCAGTATTTCTCTCGGGCCGAGTGGATCTCTCTCCACCATTACCACCACGTACACTTTTGAGCCGGCTGTCACCATCAAATGATTTCGAACGAGCGGGAAGCTGACGTCGAGAACCGCTCTTGACAGGAGGAAAAGGTCGAGTGCTGCTACGTCTCGGTTTTGGAACTTTTTCCTCTGTTTCTTCGTCCTCCGAATACTCCTCTGCCACAGATTCATCATCTTCGAAGTCACTGTCTATGCCGATACTTTCCTCGACAGATCCATCATCCTCAGAATATTCTTCGTTTTCGGCATACTGATTGGGCATCCGATATGCCATGGTTACTATTTTTAATTTTTAAACTTCTTGCTGTGTTATTAGAACGGAAGGTAATACGTTGATAATTGTGGTATGCAGAAACACAGCTTTTTGGGGGGGATGGGTGGGTGGGGTGTAGGCATTCACGTATTGAAAATAAATGTGTCCGTCTGCTGCTTGTCACCTTGCCAATAATAAAGAGTCTCACTTAAGCTTCTCTTGGCTAAAGACGTAGTGACGTTTTGTCGATTCCCTACATACGCTTGGGCAAGGGATTGCTGTACTATAGATTAATTTATGGATGGATGATGGATGGAAGAATGCAACGAGACTCAATCAGTAGGATGAGATGACTACTAGCTTACCAGAACATATGCTGTTCTCAATTCAAAGGACACAGAAAGAGTAGAACAAGATAATTGCCATGAACTAAAAAGATAAAAGAAACAAGTGACACACAGTCGGGATACTCTTGTTAATCGATGTTTGTTGGTACCGTACGGCGTGGCGAAAAAGGCACATGATAATTGGTTACGAGTAATAAGTTGATGGACTGCTCACCCAGAGTCATTCAGTCATTAAGCATGAGGGAACAAAGAATTACGGTCGCATTCAGTAATTTTATTACTTCAAGGACTGATTACCAGGTACTCCGAGTACCTTGTACCTGGTGGTAGACTACTACTAGTAGTACTGGTACTCTAATTATTTGAACAGCATACCTGGTAGTGCACTCTCAAAAGTTGGCAATTGAAATTTTTTATTACTACCGGTAGTTATTACCAGGTACCTGTACCGTCAAATTCCAAAAGGTTTCTTTTCATTGACGAAGTGATAATATTTGAAAAATATGGAAAACTCGATTATATACTGTATTATCATTATTTTTTATGCATTCCTGTGTCGCGAGCGTTCACTGATTAATTCAGCTGAAGCTCTTTCGCCGTAGTACGCTGAACCCCTTTCCTATCCCAAGCAAACCGAGATAAGTCTACGGGGCTGTCACTGCCAGTTGCGAGCGCCGCAAGGCAATCACCCAACAAGGGCGCGAACTTGAAGGCGCGCCCGCTTCCACCGGAGAACACCGTGACTCCTTCGCAAATGTTGTCCATCACAAAGTAACTATCATCCGTCATAGTGTAGGGGCTAGTAACGGAATCAATTCGCTCGCCAACACCAGGAAGATGTTCTTTGACCCACTCGTCCATAAGCTTTAACACCTCTTCTGACCCTTTGGGATCGAAAGAGTCCATACTCTCCAATTCGTCACCAGTTTTGAAGTCCACACCAACCTTTACGTAACTTGATCCATCCTCGTCAAGGCATTCTGTTGCATTGGCTGGAAAAACATAATAGAGACCACCGTCTACGTCCGCATCGGTCTTGCGAAAGAAAAAGGCTTGTGGGATTGATGCTGCAACACTAGGATCTTCAACTTTGTAATGGCCCCATTGCACCTGCCAGATTTTGAGATCCAATGTTGGCAGATCCGCCATTTTTAACACTTCGTTCGTCCATGCCCCGGCTGAGATTACACAGCTGTTAGCCATGATTGCCTCGCCGTCTTCAGTAACTGCCTGAATTCGTGGAGTCGAATCCTGCTCGACGTCGTCACCTTGTTTGCCATTGACAATCAAGGAAACAATTTTTGTATTGAGCTTTACCTGACAGTCATCACCAGCAGCTTCTACCATTGCTTCACAAGCTTTGGTAGCTCGAATGTGTCCAGCTGTGTCTTCCTGGACACCACAAAAGGGTTTTCCACGGCACCCTTCCAGAGCTGGAAAGGCATCGGCAATCGCATTGCCAGATTCATAAAACGTGTGTGGTAATCCTAAATTTTCCATTGTCTTCCTGGCACCCAGCACGGATCCCTCGACGGTTTCTCCTGTGTCCTCCCCGTAAAAGAGGAGTCCATTCTGCTGCAACAGGGACTTGCCTGTAATTTCTTCGACTTTTTGCCAGCGCTGTAAGGCGACCGTTTGCATACGACTAAAGAATTCATCACTGTACATTTGACGGTACATGCGAGAATCGCCGTTGCTGCTGGCAAAACCGGGCGCAAGGATGGGACCAGTTTCCGTCAAAAACGACCTACGTCCTTTTTGAGCCAACCCGAATGCGGCTGCAGTTCCAGCCATGCCTCCTCCAATAATCAAGGTGTCAACCTTGTGTGTATTTTCTTCAATGTATTCGGGAAAGAATTCGCCCACGGGACGTCCATCGCGGGAGGGTGTGAAACCATCCATAGTCATTTTTGCGGGATTTTTTCCGGCTTTCTGGTTGAGCTCGCGGGCCTTGCGGCGGCTCAGACTGCGAACCCATCCGTACAGGAGCGTAGGTTCGACTTCTTGAAATAATATTTCGTCATACCCTTCGACAGAATCGGCCAAAATGGCACCTGCACTGCTAATGCTCTCAGGGACAAAGAATACACCACGATCATCAAAGACTTCTTTGGCCTTTGTATCAGCAAAGGGGCTGTTGGTAGCCCCACAGCAAAACTTGAGACCGTCTGGAAAGTTTTCCGCCACCTGTTGGGTAATGGCCAGGGAGTTTGCGCAGGGAACCAAAAAATCACAGGACGTTGTGGTCCAGTCGTCAATGACATCGCATCCTGGAACATGCGCTAATTCTGGAACAATATCACAGGTCTGCACCTTTTTAGCGCCCATTCGTTTCAGCTCAAGGGCCACGGTCCGACCCACTTTGCCACAACCCTGGACAGTGAAGGTCGTGTCTTCTAGCTTCTCATCATGGGCATCACACATTCCTAGGATACTCCCAATGACCGATGCTGCCGTGGCAATGTTGGTATCGACCCTGGAATTGCGTCCGGCCAGGACAAATCTGCCCTTGCCCTTGGCTTGGACCAAATGATCCATATCGACATCATTGGTATTCAAATCGCATCCTGTATAAACCGTTTCCAGAACATGCAACGCGGAGGCCACATCCTCCATCAGCATCTTGCGATCGACATCGTCGATGTTACCCGTAATGGCATTGGCGACTAGTTTGGCACCAGAATAACCTAATGGTTTTCAATGTGTGGTTGATTGTTTCGAGGGAAAAAAAGAAGGGGAAAAAGTGTCAAATGTTCAATGGGTCGGAACCACAACATGGTGAGTACCGCAAAGGTAAACTCGTTTGCGTACCAGTGCGATAGGCATCATGCTTGCGACTCATCCCACGCGCCAATCGGACACCATCGTCAATGGCAGTTTGGTCATCGGGATAGGCCAAAAGGCGCAGTCCACCGTTACCGGGACGCGTTTCGGCGCAAAAGGAGTCTCCGTCGATGGCAATGTATAATTTTACTTTGGACAGTTCCTGTACAGGAGCTTCCAGAACGACCGTAGAAGCATCGCCCGTGGCGTCGCAGACGTATGCAACCTCTTGAAAGTACTCATCAATTTTTTTACGCATCGGTGCACTCGGAAAGCTTAAGTGCGCCGAGGGCAATAGAGCGGCATTAATGGCATTCCCATTGGTATTCCCGATTACTTTGTTGGGATTACGAACAGCAACAGAAACGACCGTGGGTAGGAAAAATGCCAACGCACACAGACTCGGAAATGGAAAACGCATGGTCAAAGGTTTTTTTCTTTTTCTTTCTCGCTCGAGTGCCGTTTTCTTAAATTCCTTTGGAGTGATCATTGGTTTGGAGAAAAAACAACAGGACGGTGATAAAAAAAATATCAAGTCGCCACGGCCACGATGGAACTGGAACTTTGAAATTTATTTTATCGAATCAGAACAGGACAGGGCGATGAAAAAAACGCACTTTCATGAAGAAAATAAAATCTTACGCTTTCTTTTTTTCATTCTTATTCCTGATTGGTTCGAAGGTTGAACAAAGACACGGAGTCGTGTGTAAGTGAATCTTTTTATATCTGACACAGAATCAAAAACCAAAAAAAATAATGACCTCTCCATCCATCTATCTTGTCTTTCAATCTTCATTGCGACCTCGTCGACTCCTCCGCTCTCTGCCCTCCATTTACTAGTATTTATTTTAGAAAGTGTTTCATTCATCAGCAGCCGCAGTGATCTGGATCGTCACTCACTACTACTGTATTACTCTTCTACTGGTGTGGTAGACTAGTCACTAACTAGTAGTCTACTGCTGCTAATCCTTTTATTGTAGATCTTGTTCTGAAAAAAAGTAGCAGGTGAATTGTAATACTCGCTTCGAAGCATTGGCTGCTGGGTACTATTGAGTACTCCTACTACTTTTTTGTTGCTAGACCATTTTTTGGTACACCGTACGTCACTTTTTCAATCTCAAGTGATGAGCGAAAATCAAATCATAATAAAAATACAACACTAGCTAGACTACTACTTTGCTACATAAAAGAATAAGAAAAAGGAATCCAAAGATTTCGTCATGAAGTTTCCATTAGCAAAATGTTTGACCAGCTTGGTAGTATCATCTACCTTTTGCCAGGGATTTGCTGTGCAACGAGCCTCATCACTTGTACTACTGCTAGGAGGAGTTGGCAGAGCTAGTACTAGTGCTAGTACTACTTCCATTACGGCGAGCACAAGATTGCCCTTTGTCGCATCGACAACGGCCGCGTTTTCTACAAAGGCATCAGCGGAACAAGTTTCGAAAGAAAAGCAACATCAAGATATTCATGTTCCCGTGGGAACGGATGGAGCTGGAGAATACACCGCGGCAACCAAGGGATGTTTTGATGTTATTCAAAAGGCGACGCCATTGGTATTGGATTCGGTAAAAGCTGTTCTATCTAAACATCACAAGGACCTCGGAGATGCCGCGGCAGCATTTGCCATTGCCGATTATGGAACTGCCGATGGAGGCACGTCTTTGGGATTGATGAGTCAAATTGTGCAACAAGTTCACGCAAATAATGCCGATCGAGAAATTGTCATTCATTACGAAGATCAACTGGTCAATGAATGGAAGTCCGTCTTTCGTCATGCACTCGGAGAAATAGCTGTAACGGATGCCTACGGACAAGCAATTACCAGTCCATATTTGATCGGTGGTGGTAGCAACAAAGTCTTTGTCCAAGCCTGTGGTGTTGGATTTCATTCGCAATGTTTTCCATCGTCGACGATTGATCTCGGTGTTAGCTTTACCGCCATGCATTGGTTATCCGCCAGTCCCAATTCGTTGCGTGGGAAACCAGAAATGCACGCCGCTCAGTGTTCGCCTACACCTAAATTGGAGCAAGCTCAAGCATCTGACGACTGGCACTCCATCCTGGAAGCGAGGGCTCGAGAAATGAAACCTGGATCACGCATGATTCTCGTTAATTTTTGTGTATCTAAGGAAGGATACTTTTTGGGACAAACCGATACTGGTGCCAGTATGTGGGAATCTTTTGATCAAGCCTGGAAGCGGCTTCACGCAGACGGACACATTGACGACCAAGAACTCACCAGTATTTCCTTTCCAAGCTATTATCGTACAACCGAAGAATTTTTGCAAGGCGTCGATTCAGTACCCTCTCTCGAAGTAGTATCATGTCAGGAGCATGTTGTTCCATGTCCCTATAGAGAACAGTGGATTGCAGGACACGCCAAAAATTCGGCCACGGGAAAACCCATCACTACAGCAAGTGAATATGCCAAGTGGTTTGTACCTACCACAAGAACCTGGAGCCATTCGACATTCTCCAACGCTCTTGGAACGCAGCGAACGGCTGATGAAAAGGAAGCCATTCTTGAGCGATTTTGGCAGAATTACATGGATATTGTAGCACAAAATCCAGACGAGCACGGTATGGATTATGTTCACAATTACATTGTGCTTGAGAAGAAGGCCTAAATATATTTGTGACGGATCGCACACTGAAGTTTTGTTGCACATACATCATCCAGCTAGAGCAGTAGCGTTATTGCAGGATAATGGCTGGTAACTGTGCAAAAATGCATAGCTCGGGAAAAGCGGAACTAGTCTCTCAATTCAAAGACATTATTTCATATCTAAGCCACTTAGAGGCATGCTGAATTGATTTCGAATGTAAAAGGCACGCGCTAGCTAAGCCAGCTAGCTAGAGTAGTAGCAGCGTCTACTAGTAGAGAGAATATTCGATAGCTGTACGAGATTTTGATAATATGATTGACCAATACATGCAGTCGCACCTTTGACAACGAAGACCATAACATTCGCACACCTTCCATCCATGGTTTCATCACCATAAGAGAGTTCTACGTAATCTTTTTTCGACGTGAAAAGCATAAACTGGTTAAGAAAGAGAACACGGTCATCTTTTATGCTTTTTGCTCATCAATTCATTTATTGTGACGATGCTTCCCTCTGAAAGTATGCGTCGCTTAGTATTGATTATCTACAGATTTTCGTGCATCATGTATTAGAAATTACCATTGGAATACAGTTCGAGCACCCTTCTTTCTGAGACGCCATCATGTCGTGCATGAACTTCCTCGACTTTAAACAGGAGCTGGAAGAGCCAAATCTTGTCCTTTGAAATGCATCAACACTGCAGCTCCAAAGAAAATGACATAATTCTTGGCAAGAGGAATAATGAGAGCACGTGCCATGCTCTGAGGTCCCATGTACTTGTCGTACCACTGTTTGAGTTTGCTGTCGGGTTCCGTTTTGGTTTTCTTATTTAAGAACCCCGCCTTGACGGCATTGCCTGATTTCTTGCCAGGAGATGATCCGGAAGCTCCTCCCGCGGTCACGGACGACTGTTGTTGTTCGCGAAGTTTTGTAAGAGCCTCCGATTTGCGAAGACTCGTCTTGTTGAGTAGCTCGTACAATTCTTCCTTTTGATCCTTGTACGAAGGTTTGAAGACCAGTTTCAATTTAAGAGTAGCAAAGGGTTTGATGACCGCAGTGGATCCTTCCTTCTTGGAGTTTCCTTCTTCTCCACCTTCCTTTGTTTCTTCTTCAGCATCATCGTTTCCGGCAGCTTGTCCTTTCGATGCTTGTGCAGCAGCAGCAGCTTCCGGTGAGATAATCGCTACGGGTAGTTCTGTCACGTACTCCTCCTTGGGATTCATGGCATCTTCCAAACTGCAAATGGGACTCAGATCGTACGATTCCGACGTTCCCAAAATTTCGCCGCCCTTCTTCATGGTTACGGTCAGAGTTGCCATGGACGATTCGACACCAGAAAATGTCACCGAACTACCGTCAACAGCAGCAGTAGATGCTGTGCTGCCGTCCGCTGATGCGGCTGCAACTTTGGTCAATGTAGCTTCTTCTACCGGTGATGATAATTGCAGACTAAGTTCAACATCGTCCGATACCGTTTTATCCATTCCAACCCAAACGACCTGAAGCTTGTTGGGAGCAGCATCCTCGTCAGTGTTACTACTAGTAGTACTACTACTACTAGCACCTTCCGAGGTAGCAATCTTGCGCAACGCCGTTTTAATTTGCTGGATCTGCCGTTCGCAGTCCACCACTTCCATTCTAGCGTCTGTCATTTTATATATCTTGTAATGTTTGTGGTTGAGGATCTGAGGATGATACTAATAATATATGCCAAAGCAGTGCAGGGCAGGGCGTTGTAAAAAAATACAGTAATATTATGTTGTTAAATTAAATAATATCCTTGCGCTATGATGCATGATGTTGTGCACAACACCTCCAGAGAAGGAAAAAGAGAGATTGTTGAAAAGGTCATGAGCTTCATTAGATTGCACCTCGAACCTTAGTATTATTTTTGAAGTACCATGTACCGTAGGCGCCACTACAGTAGTAGTCTACAGGTACAGTCAGTCCTCGGCCTCTAGTTGAGGAGCCTGAATTATCGTATCCCATGCATCAGATTCGACTGATGATTAAGATGATTTTTCAACAAAACCGACGCCGATAGATTGTGTAGTACTGTACGTAGTAGTAGCAGCTTCATTCATGTACACTAATTTTTTTAACTAGCATAATGAAACAGTCAAGATGTCAAATCTACGGACTGAGCCTGTTAATTGTCTCCCAACTGGCCTCTCAATCTACTGTTGCCTTGGTCCCTGTTCCGTCCTGCCGGATATCATCGCCACTTCAGAGTACCCGAACGTCCTCTAAAAGCCATGCCTCGTTTTTGTCAACTAGACGTGACAATTCGATAATAATCCGCCAAACTCCCGATGATCACGACAACGAAGACTCCTCCCAGTCTGCATCGAATTCCTCCAGCAGCAACGCAGCACCTGTAAAAGCCTCCAAACGTAAAATGCTAGGTTTTGCACTGCCAGCTCTTGGCATTTTCCTCTGTAACCCACTCCTATCCAACATTGACAATGCCTTCATTGGAAAGACTGTCGGAACACAAGGCTTGGCAGCTTTATCACCTGCCACCATTTGCACAGACCAAATGCTTTATTTCTTTTCCTGGCTGGGCAGGGCAACAACTGGACTGGTATCACGGTCCTACAGTTATGACGAAGAAACGGGCACGGGCGACAAGAAGGCAGCACGAGAAGCTGCCTCGGCTCCTCTGTCGGTGGCCCTGATTGCTGGTGCTTTCGTCACTGTGATCTATGCATTCCTTACACCACAGATGCTGACGTTCCTCAACGTGGCACCATCGCTCCGAGCGCCGGCAGCAAGCTACGTGTACTGGCGAGGCGCCATTGTCTGGGCAGCCCTGGCCCAGAATGTCGTCTTGAACATTCAATTGGCAACGCGGGATGCTATCACTCCCCTGAAAATCGTCGCTCTGGCTGCGGCGGTGAACATCATCGGAGATGCCTTTTGTTGCGTCTGGCCGTTGCGAATGGGCTGTGGAGGGGCTGCGGCGGCGACAGCTTTTGCCACGCTCGTGAGTTCATCTTTCATGATGCGTTCTCTGAAGCGTAAGGATCTGTTGCTCAAGTTAAAAATTCCCAACAAGAAAGAAATTTTGGCCTTATTGGAATTCACGGGACCACTCCTGGCCATCACATTGACCCGTCTATTGGGTTCTATCAATATGCAGAGAGCTGCTTCGAGGTTGGGTGTCAATCAGTTGGCTGCCTACCAAATGAGTACCAATTTAATGTTTTTATTCATGCTATTTGGCGAACCATTGAGTCAATTGAGCCAGACACAGTTGCCCGCTCTTGTTGATAGTAAAGAAGCCAAGGGTCCGTTGATTACAGCGACACTCAAGTCTATACTGACCTTGGCCACCATGGCAGCGGTGGGCGTCGGGGGAGTGGCTGGATTGGTTCTGTATTTTGGAACAGGTATCTTCTCCTCGGATGCAACTGTGCAAGCGCTAGCAAAGGGAGTGGCACCGTCTTTATTTTTAGCGGTTGCGACAGGTATCTTTACGGTTGCGGTCGATGGTGCCATGCTTGCATCTCGAGATTTTGGGTTCATGCTTGTGCAAGGACTGCTAACGCTATTGATACAGTGGAAGTTGCTGGCTTCCCCATTGTGCTCCTCTGTATCAGCAGTATTTGCAACGTTCACTTTTCGCCTAGGTTCCTACGCGTTGACTGGCTTACTACGTGTTGCCATGGGAAAAGGTCCTCTCGGGAAATCGTTGCGGCAACGTGGAGTTCCCGGCGACAAAGTTAGTGCTAGTACGGGTGTTGCTGCGGCTTAAACTACTAGTGAAAAATATTTTAAAGATCATAAACCATCTTTCAATTTTAGCAGTTATTTATGATATTTGTGGGCCTTTCTTCGGAGTCTCCGTTCCTTACTAGATGGCGGCATCGGATGAAGTACTACCTAGGTAGTAGATGCCTCGTAGGGTATTATTTCCCTTGCCTTCTTTGTGAAGACGCGTTTGGCTGGCTTGGTCGCTCATTACCTTTTCGAAAAAAGGACGTTTTAGCATGTACTAGTACTTGATGCGACTTTTTTCCAGAAGAGGGAAGAAGCAGTCTGGGACTTCAAGTGAAGTCTGTAGATGAGCTCAAACGAAACCAACTCCTAAAATAAAAACTACGGTATCTGTTCTATCCGGAGTTTGCCACAGCAGGCGCTTACTAGTAGTGTCTTCTTGCTTCCGGTTGAGTGAACGCCTCATCGACTTCTTTCCACTCTCCGTGGTGCCAGTTTCTGTTGCAGCAAGTCATTCTTATCTGAGTCTTTTGGTCATTTTGATCAACTGGGTTCCAAAATACTACTACTTCCAGGTAGTACTACTAGTACTAGTAGTAGTACCGCAATCTAATCTCTGAAATTAGGATACTACTGGTACTAGTAGCTACTAGCGGTACCAAGTACTTAGTACTAGTACTAGTAGTAGTACAGTAGTACTCGATGCCCACACATAGACCACCTTCCGGTCTTTTCAATATTCGAATTATTAACAAACGAAAACGACGATCAAAAATCGGGATTCCAGTGATTCCTATAGTACCAGGTACCATACCAGGTAGTTTCATTCACATTTTAGAGGAGAACGGAGGAGCGAGCGACAAAGGCACCATAAAATTAATGAGCAGGAGCATATATCCAAGATGACGACTAAACTAACCAGTACCAGCCTGCACATCCCACGCACTCCCACTTCGACGTTGCCCTCGCGTCCCTTCCTGCAAAAAGCCTTGTCGGTTCGGTTCACGGCCAAAGATTTTGTCAACCACAAGCTGAATGCAAAGTTGGAAGATGATTACGTTCTGAAAGACATGATCGGAGAGGGCGCCTTTGGAGAAGTCTTTGCGTGCAGTCACCGTGCGACCGGTTCGGAGCGAGCAGTGAAAGTCATTCCAAAATCCAAGTACGACGAGGACCGTAACGATGAAATACGCAACGAATTTCGCTTTGTCCGTTCCCTCAATCACCCCAGTATCATTAAGCAATACAGTTTGTACGAGTCAAAAACTACCTTCTATATTGTGACAGATATATACAAAGGGGGAGAGCTTATGGAAGTATTGGAAGCGAGGGAGCGTTTAGCCGAAGAAGATGCAGCATCCTTAATGAATCAGCTGCTCTCGTGTGTGAACTATTATCATCGACAACATGGCATCTGCCATCGGGATTTAAAGCCAGAAAACATCTTGCTATCCGGAACAAAAGGCTGTGACGATATAAAAGTTATTGATTGGGGATGTGCCGCGCACTACGACGCCAGTGATGAGGACGCAGCACCAATGACCAACATTGTTGGCACTCCGTACTATGCGGCACCTCAGGTTCTGGAAGGAGAATATAGCAACAAGTGTGACATTTGGAGTTGTGGAATCATTGCCTACCTGGTACTCTCTGGTGGGATGCCGTTTGAAGGAGAAACCTTGCAAGACATAAAGGATGCCGTGATGATGGGGGAAGTTGTCTTCGACGACGCAGATTGGACGGATGTTTCTGACCTTGCCAAGGACTTTGTTCACCATGTTCTAGTTTATGACGAGAAGGACCGCCCCTCTGCGGTGGATGCATTGCAGCATCCGTGGCTGGCACAGTATCGTGAAAGAAACAATGTCTTGTTCAAAAATTCTAAGAATGGATCTAAGCTTGCCACATCGTCACTCCATAGTATGCGAAAATTTGACGCAGGATCCAAGTTCAAACAAGCTACCTATGCTCTCTTATTTAGTCAAATACTGACCAAGGAAGAAAAAGAAGAGATTGATTCCGTCTTTCGTCTGATGGACGCTGACTGCAGTGGCACACTGACAAAGAACGAAGTTCAGGATGCATTCGCAGAGTTTTACGATAAGAAGCTTTCGGATACACAAGTTGATGATCTCTTTGAAAAGGTGAATATTTCTCGAAGCGGTGCTATTGAATACAGTGAGTTTGTTTGTGCTTGTCTGATGGAAGCTGATCTTCTAGACGAGACAAGACTGCGAGCAGCCTTTCAGGAGTTTGATCTGGATGATTCTGGTAGTATTTCGCTTGATGAGCTCGTCGCGATGTTTTCAGGTCTTAGCAATGGTACCATGGATCAGGGCACTATCCAAGCAATAATGAGGCAGGTAGATGACAACGACGATGGCGAAATCGACTTTGACGAGTTTCACAAAATGATGGCGCCCCAAGCACGCCAATCAAAATTTGACGACTTCAATAACTTGCACTCTTGTGATTCGTTTGGAGGACACGACGACGGTGACATTGATGATGACGGGGAGTCTGGGCAGAATGTACTGTCACCTGCGAGCTTTTCGCCGTCGCCGTCGAGGCTGCAGACCGGCAAGTTACAGTAGTCAAAAGAATAATCCTTAGCCAGCACTGGTAATGTAGCTGGCCGCAAATAGCAAGAGTACCTCGACGTATCCTGCCGTTTCAATAAAGTGCGCGAGACCATGGATCTTTCGATCTGAAGCCTAGTACTCGTCCTTTATAAGTTTGATACTAAATGCTAGATTACAACAAAATTTATCTCATCTCTATTTGTCCCGCAATGCACTTGCTTCTCTAAGACCTGCCCGTCATTTTGCTGTTCTTCATTCATTTTTCTTGTTTTGTTGTCTCAATATCAAAATTGGTAGTCCTAAGATAGCTGCAGCAGTCTTGCTGCGCGCGTCCATTCAATGCCCGTTACAACTTCGCATCGGAAATTCCTTCATTTTATTCAGTACGTCGGTGTAGAAATTCCCATGCAATCTTCACAGTCGGCAAATGTCCTCTTGCTGGCTCCCTCCCTCCAAAGAGACCACTAATGTACTTGTGTATTATGTGCAATTGACTTAGAAAATCTTAAGTCATTTTTCAATTCTTCGCTCCCGCCCGAAGAAAACCTAAGTGTGTGTGTGTGTTTGCCTCAGCAGTTCTAATATGTGGGATACAAAGGACTACTGCGGTAGCCGCTCATGCTCGAATAGCCATAAGGTCGTTCGATAGAAATGGGAGCACGATCCGGAATCTTGGAAGAAGCAAGGGCTCCCCCAGTCGTTCCTGCAATGGCAGCATTGTATTTGTAGTCTCGGTACATGTGATCACGGTGCAGTTCACTCACTCCCGGCCTGAAGCAACAAGTGTGTGAGGAGAGCGCAGGCAAACAAAATTAATTAGTACTACGCGTGCGTGTTGTTGTAAAAACTGGCCCATTATTTGGATATATAAAAATAAAACTACAAGGAGGATACCTACATCATGCGGTAACTTCCGCCATATCCTCCTCCGTAACCACCACCGTATCCTCCATATCCACGATTGTATCCTCCGTAGCTTCCATAGTTTCCGTATCCACGGCCATAGCCGTTGCCATAACCAGCAGTATTGTAGTATCCATTGTCTGTTTTTACAAAAGGAAAAGAGAGAATAAAAACTGGTTAGAAGTTACCACGTGACAAAACCTTCATCCAGTTTCCTTCGTTCACGTACAGTTTCCACCGTATCCACGGTTGTAGTATCCACGAGAGTAGTCGTTACTGTACCCACGGTTTCCGTATCCATTGTAGTCTAATAAGATAAAAAGAAAGAGAGGAGGCGAGGATGAGTACCAGATAGACACGATTGAGAGACAACAGGTTCAAATACTTTGCTCTTCTCCCTCCAAACCACAGAGCGAAATTATCAACTGAGGAAAGCTGTAGTCTTGTAAAGAAAACAAGGCTTGGCTAGCAGACCTCCAGAAAAGTAGAGAACCTCGCAAGTTTTGGTCTGAGATCATCAGAGCTTGAACTTGGTGGGAACTTACATCCGTCGTTGTAGTATCCTCCGTAATAAGAGGGACTTCCCCAAGCGTTGTAGCGCATACCTCGGTTCATTCCGTATCCATTGCTCATTCCGTATCCACTATTGTAGTCTGGTAGTTGAATTAAAAAAAAAAAGAGTGTCAGCATTTAATACTCGTAATTTCACACGAGCTTTCGTATACTGGAGCACAAAATAACATTGTCAAGTTGTCTAACTTACATCCATTGTTGTATCCTCCACCGTTGTAGTATCCATTGGTGTTGTAACCCCGGGTGCTTACAAATCTGTCTCGGGCATCGTGAAAGTTATTGTAACCGTTGCCGTAACCTCCGCCGTACATGCCGCCATACCCACGACCATATGTGCTACCGTACCCACGGTTGTACGAACCATAGCCCCGGCGCAAACCATCATAGTCGTAATCATAGTCTCCGGAATAGTATCCACGACGTCCGTAGCCTCCGTAACGGGTAGAATAACGATCAATTCCCCCAACAACTCCATCAGGAGCCAGACCAATGGCGTTCAGTTCCGTGTTCGATTCCTTGATGGAAACGCCGACCTTGGTGGGCGCGGTAGTTGTGAAGGCATGACTGAAACCAAGAACGGCCAGAAGAGCAATAGCAAAGAAGGATTTCATTGTTGTTCGGATTGGTAACTTCTTGTAATTATTATAATAATAAATATTATATAATTGTACTGACAAGTTAATTAAAAAGTGGAGAATACTGTTTAAGTCCAGCGAAAGAAAAAGGTTTTGAATCTCACGTGTTTCTCAGCACTTCTATCGAGAGAAAGATGGAGCCATGTCATACATTTATTACTTATCAGTCAGAGGGAGCTCAGGGTAGAAATGAAGTACGTATCCTTCTCAATATTGAAGAGAGAGAGGGAGGGCTATACGTCAGACGAGACAACGTCATGTCTCGCAAGCAGCTACAGTAAATAGACATCAGCTGTGATCTGAGAGTACTTTCTTCCCCAAAAGAAGTTGCTCTTGAGATGTGTCCACGCCTGTTGGTTACATGTCTTTTGCCACACAGGGCCATTTGGTCAACACGTTGATTCAGAAAGTTAAGTATCAGAACCGGAGAGAATAGGGCAACGTCATTCAAATGTAATAAGGCCACATCATCACAATTGTGCGTTTTGATTGGCTGAGGCTATACGCGACTTACTTTGGTTCCATAATTATTAATCCGACTGAAAATAAATCACGGAGCTTGTGTCATCGACGAAAATACATAATTCGGGCAAGGGAAACAAGATTGATGATAGGATCTACATCGGATCTATCTGTGACGAGGTAACGAGACCTTGAACAGCCGTACCTGGTATGCTACCGTGGAGTATTATTTTTATTTCCGGGTTGAGGGTAGGGTTGGTTATTTAGCGTACAGCAGGTGTTTTGCGCCTCGTCAGCAAAAAAATGATGTTGTACAACTCCAACTACAGGTAGCTAGAGTCCCACTCTCGAACACGGCGAAGGTATCCAAGACTTCAGCTTGTTCCTCTCACAGTATTTGTTTTGTTTTCCAAGACCTGAAAGGCTGCTGGCGGTTGGCATTGTTGAACTGCAGCAGCTTTCTGTTGAAGGTGAATGATTCTGTAAAATATTTTCAGATGTTTAGCTTTAGCATGGCATTGAAGGAGGGGGTTCAAAATTTACGTTGAAAAGCGAGTCACTAGTGATTGCGGGGCTACTTGTTCCGGAGCACACTTGTCGATTGGGACTTTTATCTCTCGTTTCTCCCCAGAAGAGATTTTGTGCGATGATACAGAAGAGAATTGAACTCTTCTGCCTGGGACGTCACCGCATGTAATTACCAAAATTTGGAACGGCAAAGTATTCAGGCAAAGAGAGTTGCGTATGTCATTGCTGAGGAGAATTTATTGTTGATTTTGCAATCTTTGCAGCAACATCAGTATCGCCGGTTATGTATATATATACACACACAAGTACATCTTGATCACGACATCATCTCTCGTTTTTTCGGGAGTTCTTGTTGTACGACTTCGGCGAGGAAGCGACACTTCCTATGTCAAAATTAGAATTCCCACTCAGCAGTGTTCACTAAAGGCTTGATAACCATGATGTCTTCTAGCTGACTTCTCTTCTTCTTATTGCGGCTTTTCTTGGTCGCGACATGGCGTCGTACTACTCCATTTCTGGAAGCCACTCTTGTCGTCGTTGACGACCGACCTGGAAACTTTAACGACGGAGACGCTGTCAGTGGAGACTCTACTGTTGCATTTTTTGGAGTGGTGTCGCAGGGAGAAGAATAGTCTGTGGTACTTTATGGACTAACGACGCCGGCGCAGTCATCATCGTTGGTGCATTCTGAAGTTGTTGCTCCAAATGCATTCTTCTAGGCTTTCGTTTCAACGATATCCGCTTGTCTGCTGCAGCCGTGATCGTTGTCTTGGACACTACCGCTGCTACAGTTACTCGTCTGCGTCTCGATTGTAACGATTGACGCATCATGTCCGGCTTGATATTAAATTGCCGGGTGTTGGTGGTGGACAGTGAAGCAAGTCGTTTGCGTTCTGGCCTGTCCTTGTCGCTGGCGTCTTTTTCGAATATGATACCACTTTCCTTGTTCTCGATGGTGGTTTGCCCCGACAACCATCGGCTCTTCTTGTTGCTTTTACTGTAATTTCTCATGATTCCGTAAGTTAGATTCAGGCTGTGTTGACGAGTTATTGCTCAAAGCTCAAAGCGACGAGAATGAGGACGTTGTTTTTCTTCGTTTTACTGTTTTACTACTTATGATCACGCGATAGCCTTTTATCATAGGGTTCGGGCTGCGTACTCTTCTACCGGTACCAAATAATCCACTTTACGACCACTACTACTGGTAGCTACTAGTAGTAGCTACTACCTACTACTAGTAGGACGTAGTAGAGTACTAGACTACTAGTATGTACTCCGTAGTACTATTGTTGTTAGTATTAAGCAACTAGTACTGTTGTACTCTTATGTCGTAGCAGTAGTCTGTAGTCAAAAGTACAGAGTAACACCAGACAATACCAACTGAATACTTGAGAGACTTGTAGAGAGTGGGAGTAGCTATTAGGAGTATTCTTTCCTTCTCTCACGAACCTGATTTGAACGACCCATCTACTACTCTAGCCACGAGTACCTCGCTACTATAATTACCTGTACACGGAATAGATATAAACGATTTTATTTGGTTGGCTATATCACCGCAGCTACTTCATAGCTGCTTCGATCGCCATTGCTTCTACACCTCTTGTTCCATATCTGAACATAGTTCACAGAAGGCAGAGGCATGCAGGTTGTAAGGAGCTATTTCCCGTACAAGCAAACAGACGGGCAGCCGACAATTTTACCAGCGATCATCACTTTACGTCATATTCACAACTCTCCCAGCTATTACTTGCCAAAACATGCAGCATTTTGTTCTGAACATTCTTCTAAGGTTGTTCAGGCCGCACGTCATCAGACTGCCATCACACTTCTATGACATCCGTAGCCCCCCGGCTACGCACCCATTCCTTTAAAAAAAGGACTGGCTCTTCGTAGGAACCGATTGGTTCTCAGATTTTGCTGTTGCTTTTTGGCATCATAATACTGACACTAGTACTAGTCTAGTACTACCAGGTAGAAACAGAGTGGATGCCAGTTCAATTGCCAACGGTAATACTACTAGAGTACGGTCACAATTTAGTCCAAGCAGTCTTTTCGAGGGAGAAAGTAGTGTACTACTACTATCACTTGGTACGGTAGTGTATTAAAAGAACGATTTGTTACCTAGTTACAGTACAGATATAATATTAGCAGGTAATATTTACCAGCGCCACCTTTACTAGTAGTACTATTAGTCCTCAGCTCCTACCTAGAGTAGTATTCTGAGTACCACTACTGCCGCTGGTACCACCCGCCCTACTACTACTACTACTGCTACTGCTACTAGTCTACTACTCGTAGCTACTAGCTAGAGCCTGTAGTAGTAGTCTAGTAGATATATCTTTTCGGTCAACAACAAACAACCTACCCTGGTACTGGTATCTAGTTTCCTGGTAATTGATACCAGTAAGTGCCAGTAACAACTAATGGTACCAGGTACCGTAGAGGACTCATTTAAGAGGTTCATTAATTTGTTAAATCGAAAAGGCCTTGATAGACAGAAGAAAAATGGAATGTCTACGCTAACTTTTACGTGTGATACCATAATGGTAGATTATTATGGTACCAGGTACCACTCACAGTGGTAACGGTAGCAACCAATCTTGAAAAATGCCTCAGAAAGCGAGAACGTAAATTTCCACTGGTCATAAAAAATCTGTAGATTGAAAACAGCAACAGCAACTGTTCAACAACAAGAAAGGTTACTTGCCAGACATACACACAACGTAGTATTGCAGATAAATAAACATCCGGGAAGAAAAGGGCTCGCGCTTCGGTATTTAGCTCTTAGCGTTGTAAGCACCGCAGTACATCATCTCTAAAGGAGGATAACTCAATACCGGTGCCAGTGTCAGCGCTACACACCACCACACCAACCACGCTTTCAATCTAAGTACGCTCGATTGCAACTAGTTGCAGTGATCGGCATAGAATGCCACAAGACGACCGAGTTCTGCCCCTGGAAGTACTCTGGGGGACATCTAGCTTTTCTCAATCCTGTGTATCTTCCGTGACACGTGAAATACCAGATATCGATGCACCTAAGCTTTATCCCTCCATTTCATGCGTAGCTGAGGTCCCTGATCTATGTGTCAGCGGTATGGACTCCAGTCGCTTTGAGGTATCAGATGCTCAAGCCCAACAATCTCGTAATGATACAGACGAAGCAGTAGCAACTATGTCGTCATCATCCTATCCCGCAATCGCCCCCAAGTGCACCCCAAACTGGAATGCAGGACATTATAACAAACGCGAAGATTTGTTTCAGAAGTTTCAGCAGCCTCTTTTCTCTTACGAGAAGCATAATGGACGAGACAATTCTTGCGGCTCTGAAACGGGCAGCCGCCAGAGTTACAGAAGCGGCAGCAGCTTTGAAGTTCCCAGGCGCAGTCATAGTGCTCATTCCCTACAGTCCAGGCAGTTCATAGCGGCTGAAGGGGACGGTGATCGGCGCTTTCAAAGAACTTCCAGTTCTCCACTTGCTTCTCAATTCAGTGGTTCCGAGAACAGGAGTAGGTTTAGTGGATCTGATTGCCTGTCAAGAGACGAAAGAAGGTCCAGTTCAAGACTTTTATCCCAGGTACGAGGAAATGGCCACTTCCGTGAAGAACAAAGGCAAGCGCAAAGCCAGAAGCACCAGTACATGCGGCAATCAAGTGGTTCTCATTGCGTACCTACCCTAGAATCTCTTGGATATGGACAGAGGTATGACGACACCGCACCATCTCCAAGAGGGAAGCGGACATCGGATTCTATACCCCGCCCTGCTCGGAGAAGCTCGTACACCAGTACAACATTGAGCCTCGAGTGCGAGACTTTGCAGGATGGAAAGTCTCATGGTAGTGCTTCCCTCGACCCACCGCAGGAAGATACGCCGCCCCAGCCCCCTAGACGATGCGCCAGTGACACATCACTTTGTTCGCAACTTAGCAAGAATTTTTGTGCTCCAAATCGCCGCTTGAGTCACAGGAAAAGCACGTCTCCTCCACCTAGCAGCAGCCGCAGCAGCAATTGGAGACCTGTCAGCCGCCATTCACGGTGTGCGTATTCACCTGCCAACAGCAATTCAAAACACGCAAGTCGCTCTATGCGCGACGATACTCATTTACCCAACAACCATAGCAGCACCAACACCACTCGTTCAGACCGTGTGGACGAGCTTACACCTAGCAACCACGGGTATAGGAACAACCATCACCCCAGTTACATGCCGAGAAGTGGTGGTCAATCGGTCGCGGCTATGCCCAGGACAAGCCAACACTCGTTTTGCCAAGATAGTGTTTGTTCCAGTATCACTGGTCCAACCTATTTTGATGGCCCATCCGTTTTCGAGCACTCTGCTCACAACGATGAATACGCTGAATTCACAGCCAACAGAATACCAGAAAATGCTCCTTTTCGACGTGGCCGAGCTTGGGGAGACAGCCATGAGTTAAACGATCAATATGCCAGACAGCATCCCGTTTTCTATCCTCCACATCATCAACGGCCTTCATACGATTCTAGACCTCCTTCGCATCCACAGCGATCAGAAGAGGAAGATCATTATTTAGCTACTGGTGGATTCCCGCGTACAAACACCGCATCCAGCTTTGGTTACAGCAACAGTAACCGATCGAGCAGCCACAGTCGCCGTCGCGATTCTCAAGGGCTCGAACTGGAAATCCACCCCGGACTTTTTCTCCCGCTCCGAGGAGCGATGGAAACGGTCGAAGCAATAAAGGAAGGTTTTACAACTCGTCTGGCTTGTCTTGCCTGCACAGCCAACATCATATGCATTGCCGACTCTGAATACGTTTTGTGTCCCGTCTGTAAGGTTGTCAATCCCATTGAATTCAATAGTGGAAGTGGAACCGGTGTTGGACTAGGACTGCAGGATGAAGAATAGAACTTCATTGTAGCTGCCAGGGAAATAAGTAATGTACACAGATAACCATACATTGTCTTGGAAGCGCATAAAAAGTTCAACAACTCTATGAAGTGGGCGGTTTCTTCGCCCTTGTTTGACATTCCTTTTGCGCGCTTATTATTTTGCCTGTCGGGTCATCGTGTCACAGAGGGAAAGGGATTCGAATTCTCTCTTTCTCTGCGAAGCTTGTCTTGAGCGTACCGCAAGTGCTGCTTCATGCAGAACTTGCAGCCAGTACTCACTTGCAGTCAGTGACGCTACTACTAGTCTGGTAGCTACTGTTAGTAAGTCTAGTCATTTTTTATAGCATCGGAAGATAATAGAACTCTTTCTGATCACTCAATGCGGATGACTTTGACTGGCCAATTGCCGTCCTAATACGGTCTAAGTACAGTACTGCGATGTGGCCATCATCCATAGTGGTAGTACTAGCTCTAGTACTAGTAGTAGTAGTTGTTGTAGTAGTAGTCGTAGTAGTACTAGTAGTAGTAGTAGTAGTAGTAGTAGTGTTGCTCAGGCATTGTTTCACGTCAGTCTTGAATAACATGACTCAACGTCAAAACAAAGCCATAACCTTCCTCACCGAAATCTCCGAGACAATCGACGCCGAGGTCACATCTCCGTTCAGAGCTCCCAATTGACTAGTAGTAGTCTAGTCTCTAGAACGTTTTGTTGGAGTGCAATATCGCAGCCGTGCACAAAACTTAAAATAATTACTTCGGAGCAACTGCAAATTAAAAGCAGCAGCCACATCAGCGACACGATTATTTTAGCATGGTAAAGGCACGAACAGCTCTCGATGAAATGGGAAAAGATGGCGATTTTCAACGCCTCGATTCTGCTTGGAGAAATTGGATTAGCTCCGGTACGCCAATCATTCTTGGTCATCGTGGATACTGGATACTGAAGACTTTTGGCGTTTTACCTTTTTTCTTGCCGACTAACTTTCCTGGTGTAATGACTACTCTTCCTGTTCATTTTTTCAGAGGAAGGCGCAGAATTTCCACCCGAAAAGGGAAGATACCATCTTTTTGTGGTGCGTATTATAAATAGTTCCTGAATGGCTACCGCATGGTTTATTTACAAAATTAATCTCTTCTCTTTTGTGCTCTTTTTTGTGTGCAGGCGGCAGCTTGTCCCTGGGCACACAGGACTCTGATGGTGCGCCACCTGAAGGGACTCCAGGATACGATTTCTGTGACAATTGTGCACCCAACATGGCAAAAGACGAAACCTTATGATGATGAAGATACTCACATGGGATGGATTTTTGGTGCACCGAAGGATTCGGATGAGGTTTTTAACAACACGAGTGGCAAGGGAGGTCCTTTTTCTGCTGCTCTGGAAGGCTGCGATCCCAATCCTCTGTTTGATTCCTTTTCCATTCGTGATGTATACGAGCGCGTTGGGGACACTGAAGGCAAATACACTGTGCCCATTTTGTTCGACACCAAAAAAGACACCATCGTCAATAACGAATCATCGGATATCATTCAAATGTTCAACAATCGATTCAACGAATTCGCCAAAAACCCTTCTTTGGATCTAGCCCCATCTGCTTTGAAGGGTAAAATGCAGGAAGTCGATGATTGGATTTACCCGACTATCAACGACGGTGTATACCGATGTGGCTTTGCAACAAGCCAGCCTGCCTATGACCAGGCAATTACAGAACTGACAGAGTCGTTTGATCGAATTGAACGCATTTTGAAAGCGAACAGATTCATTTGTGGAGATCAGTTGACACTGTCGGACATTCGCCTCTTTGCGACACTCCTTCGCTTTGACGAGGTTTATGTCGTCTACTTCAAAACCAATACACGGTCCGTGGTACATAATCCTACTCTCCTGAACTATTGCCGCGAGATTTATCAAATGGTTGCGCCCACTGTTATCATGTTTCAGATCAAACAGCATTACTACACTTCTCATCCGAAGTTGAACAGCTACTCTGTCATTCCAGGAGGCCCCAACGTTATCAAATTGCTGGAACAGCCTCATGACCGCGCAACCTTGTCAGGAAACAAAAAGCAAAAAATAGATTTCCAGGAGGCCCCAACGTTATCAAATTGCTGGAACAGCCTCATGACCGCGCAACCTTGTCAGGAAACAAAAAGCAAAAAATAGATTTGTAGTCGTTGCAACAGCTTTTGCAAAAAGCAAACAATACCTGTGAAATGCATAAGTTAAACCCACTTTTAAAAATTAATATTTAAAATTGTTCTTTGCGAGCGCAGTCAAGAAGGAGAGCGCCTCCACCATGTTGTTTGAAAAGATCAAGCAGGTATGCATATTATATGCTATTTCTTATATCTTCAGAAAACCTGCACACAACCTGCTTAGTTTTCACTCGTCATCTTCATGGTAGTAGGCCTCGGCACGAATCTCAATCTTGGCTTCGTGCCCAATTTTAGCTTGCACACAGAGACGGGTAGGCAAACCCGCTGGATCGACCCATTTGTCATAAACGCTGTTCATTTCTTCGAACTCTTTCAAATCCGTAATGTAAATGGTAATGGCCACCAGATTTTTGCGTGCAACACCGGCCAACGTTAAGATTTCATCAAGCTTGGCCAGTGCTTCTTCTGTTTGTTGTGCCATGGAAGATCCTGGCATCTTGGAAAAGTCACCGCACAATCCCTGCGTACGAATTATACCTCCATGCTTGACCCATTTGCTCATTCTCCAGGCCTTGTTGCCGGGAGCACGGATAGGATCCTTCTTTTTTGGTTGTTGAGCTGTCACCAACCCTACATGTGCCCAAGTCAAAAGGCCACCTGCAAGTAAGCCCATCCAGAAGCCGTTGACCCCATCAACCTTCAAAGGACATTTACGCATGCTATGGAATTGCGTATAGTAGTAGTCAACACAGTTCTAAAATATCGAATTGAAGATTGCTGTCGTATGAATATGGCCTGTGATGAATGCCATGATGATGCCTTTGGACTGATGGCGCGCCCTTTGTAAAACGCAGGACAAAAAGAGAAGCCTGTCTGTCAAATCCAAAGATCTATTACTTCGCCGCTCCGCTGTGCGTCTCATTACTTAGTGCTAGCTACTACCAGAGCAAATAAATAATACTCTACATCGCAACCAAAGTTCTGGTAGACCAGTGCAGTACTAGATACTAGACTACTTCGGAGTACTAACATAATAATATTATTATCTTTAGTCTACTATTACTCGAATTAGTCATTCAAAACAAGCTCGCTAACAAACCCTTTGGTTTTCCCGCTGGAACGGGAGTTTCGCTTTTATCCTCCGCGTTCAACCCTGCTAGGTGGTTGTTGCTGTTGTCGGGAAGCGAAGGAAGCGCCAACAACAAATTGGGATCGTCCTCGCCAAAATCCTCCAGGGGACCTTTCTGGCTCGACTCTTGGAGTTCGCTCAACAGCTCCTCTTCGTCGAACATATCGGTGGTTCCGGGTTGGTTCAATGTTGCCAAAATATCATTGAGTTTCTCTTCGGTACAAATGTCTTCGATCGAAGTGGTAGTGCCACCCTGCAATTCACTAACGACGTCATTGGTTTCTTGCATAATCTTGTTAATCTCGCGTTGTTCCACGGCACTTTCCAGCATAATTATTTGCGTTTCCATGTTAAAAATGGCATGCTTCGTTACGTCCATGTTGCGATGAAAGTGCTTCTTCTTGGCAAGACACTTCAGGGCTCCATCGCGATCGTTGTTTTTGAGTTTCGTTTTGGCTTCTTGTCGCAATCTTGCTGGCTCGTTGCTTGCTTCCATTTGAGCCAATCGTCGTTCTTGCAGTCGAACAGTATCTTCCAATAGCTTGAGCGTCCGAGCTTCGGACACTGTCAAATTGGCCTGATACGGAGATTCTGTTTCCTTTCTTGCTTCGTCCGATTCGACTTCTTGAATATATTTAGAGGACGGTGTCCTAATCTCATGACCTTCTGAATGGCTGCAGTTGATGTAATCTGACACCTCGACGGGATTTGGTTTCGGCTCGGCCATCGATGGTTGTATTGTTGATGCAGCAGGCTTGCTTGTTGTTGTTGTTGTTGAAGATACAGCTATCGTCGACGGTGCTTGGGACGTAAATGGCTTTGCAGGCTGGGATGCGGTACTTATTTGCTGATGTTGTTGACTGTTGGCTTTCTTTTTAGGCGACAGTTGACCTAATTTTCGTATTGACGATTGAGCTAATGAATTTTTTGGGTCAGAGTGACTTGGTTTGGGAGGACTGGAAGGTGCCACTGGAAAGTTTAGCGTTGGCAACTGCTCCTTGGAGGATTTCTTTTTGGAGGAGAGCTGTTGAAGCATGCTTGGACGTTTTTCTGGTGTTTTACTCTCTTTATTTTTTATGGTATCCAGCGGGGTTTCATTTTGAATCTGTGCCTGAGAATTGCTGGTAGTTGAATCAGTGTCAGCTGCCAATTTTTGAGCACGATTTCGTTGACTTTGTAAATTTAGCAATCGCAATTTTTCCATGGCACTTTGTTCCACTTCCGGTCGCTGTTTTTGCACCTTGGATGCCTGCTTGGTAGCCTGTGGTTCTTTTCCCTTGAGCATTTGCTGGGTGTCTTGTTTTTCGTGTTTTCGCTGCTGATACATAGCTCGTAACTCTTCTCTTTGTTGCTGTAATATCGCCGCATGCCGTTTCTCTTTATCCGCCTCGGCTTGCTCTTGTTGCTTCAGCTGATGTTGTAGTTCCAATTCCGCACGTCGCTTGGCTACTTCGGCATCTCGCTGTCGCCTTATCTTGATCACTTCTTCGGCGTCCATGCGCGTTGTGACCGATACCATCTTATCCAGCACTTCTTCCACCTGTCGGGCATTTTTGACACGTAGCATGTTGTAACGAGACGATGGCTGTTTGTAATGGGCGTGCTTGGGAATTCCTTCCAACGAAAAGGTGGCAAATCGAAGACCAAAGACATAGGCATCATCCAAGCGACGTTCATCGAGCGCCACATGGAAGGCTGTCCAGAGACGATCGGCCATTTGATAGTAACTGTCAATGGATTTGTTGGGGGAAATGTTTTGCAGCGAATGATTTGTCTTTGCTTCTGCTTCTTTCAACCGCTTCCGCCGTTCGGCACTTGGAGAATGACTAGATAAGGATGTCATGTTATTATTTGTTGTCGCACTTTTAGTATTGTTGTAGCTTCAAATAGATCAATGTCGGTCGTTACGATGAATGACATTAGCTGCACATGCGATGTTGTTTATTACGGAGTATTAAAATATTTAATTAGACGGATTAGACCTAGACTAGTCTACTACTGTCGTCAAGTATTTTTATTTCACGACAGGAAGTTTTGCTCCAACGCGGGACTGATTCGTGATGCTACCTCAGTTGTTAGACGCAAACTTACTCAGTATTTACGTATGACTAGTAGACTACGTGCTGTTCCTTTGAGCTTTTGGACTCTCTAGCTACTACGGAGTAGTAGTACTAGCTAGCCTCAGCAGGACATAGGACAACTACGTACATACCGCATGTAGCAAACCTTTGAGCTTTTGGACTCTCTAGCT
>Ga0100402_1000508_pt1 | contig 45596 bp, 30 predicted proteins | sample CryGeyme20150102_FD_80419 | JGI IMG/M metagenome (GOLD analysis project Ga0100402, IMG submission 80419) | Groundwater microbial communities from Crystal Geyser aquifers in Utah, USA - Crystal Geyser metaG 2015-0102 | ecosystem: Environmental > Aquatic > Deep subsurface > Groundwater | place... | reverse complement strand
TGGACCAAATCATGCCCACAGCCTCAATATCTAACATGCCTCTATAGGCCAACAAGCTGAAGTTAACATCAGTTTCTTGTCATGTATAAAAGATTAGACTCGGTGAGAGCTATTCATTTCTGTCCTCAAAAGTAGTTTTGGAGATGATGTGCTTCTTCAAGAGTTTTCTACAGGCAAAGTGTACGGTAGCGTCAGCCTTACTCTACTAGTCTAGTAGTAGTAGGCAACTGTGACTTCGCCGGTTGGGATTGTCCTGGAACAAATAAATCTGTTTTCCTTCTACTACCAGTAGTCTACCAGTACTAGTCTGGTAGTAGTACTACTAGTAGTAGACAACTGTGCACTCTCTAGCTCTCTCTAGTAGACCAAGCTACTACTAGTAGCTACCTGGTAGTACCACCTCGTAGTAGTTGTCTGGAGTAGTCTAGTACGAGTACGTAGTAGACCTAGTACCGTTGTCTAGTAGACTACTAGTAATTGAGTTGCTGCCAGGATTTTTGGAATACTACTAGGACTGTAGAACATCCCTAGGTTCTCCCATTCCGACCTACTAGTAGTCTGTCTGATACCATGCTCTCGGTACAATAATTCATTGAAAGCATGGTATTTATTCACTTCACCGAGACCCACTTAACGGCGACATCAAGTAACTTACTAGTATTTCTTACCAATTTGCCAAAAAATGCTGCAACATCCACAATTTTTACGAGAAAAATGTTGCACAGTCTGAACAAAGCGCCAGCTCTTGTTTCAGATGATTCCATGAGCTCTAATGATAAAAATACGGAAAGAGTCACGCGACGGTCCCATATAGCACTCCCCCCTGATCTGTGGAAAGGCAGCGTTTATCGATGGGACGATGACAGATTGCAAAAGACAGACGTTTGCACAGCCAGGCACAACAAATAACAACGCCGCAGCCGTACTGCAACGGTTCTTTCTTCTGAGTCGACGTCTACACAAAAGGTTGTACGAGCGACAACAAGTGCTCCGGGTGAGACTTGTGGAAATAGAGAGGGCAAGACTGTACGAGCTAGCTGCGATTGCTGCCAATCTGAAGCAGGTAAAGAGCGAGGTGAAATGCGAGATGGAGGCGGAGCAATCGGAAGACAGGCAACCACAGGAACCCATCGAGTCCGCTCTCCACAGAACCGCAATCGCTCTCGCGAATCTACAGCAGGAAATGAAGCGCTACAAAAAGATAGGTGTCTTCCTTCGAAGGCGCTGTTTGGAACTCCGCAGAGACAATCGAAGACTACAACAAGACTTGAACGAGACAGCACAACTTGAAGTCAAAACAGGCTGCGATATGACAAAGCTTCAACGACAAATCCTTGCGCGAACGACGGCAGTCAACCATCACCGGTGCCAAGTGGAGAAATACGAATCTGACTTTGAACACGCCGAGAAGCAATGGCAGTCCATGAAGACAACAAACAAGATGATTCGTGGCTGCATAAACAAAATGATCTGGGTTGCGACAGCCAGCGAGTCAAGACAAGTGGCAATTAGTGGATGGCTTGTATCAGCTACAGAGAGCTACACACTGGCCTCGAAAGTGCAATGCCGGCACGAGTACAAGAAGATGTCCCACACAAGAGAGAACGATCAATAGTATTTTTCGTGTCACCGCCAAGCCTTACTTTCCTCAAAATCCCTCCAGGGCGCCGCCTCGAAGCAAAAGTAATATCAGTTTTCCATAAGTATAAGACAAATAATGATACCATCTCGTCACTTGCTTCCTTCGCTATTCAAGATTGTCAACCACTCTTACTGGTCAATTGATAGTCGTCGCCACCCTTTGAAAAGGAACAGTGGTAGTCGAAGCGATAGAAGAATGCGCCGTCTGTGTAAAGAACAAAAATCCACCTGGCAGTGTTTGCCCCAGCTGTGGGTGGCTTAACTAGTCTAGGTCTGCTACTACTGCTACTGCTGCCACTACCCGAGTAGTACCAGGTACCCTGGTAGTAGTGATGATGATTCATTCCCGTCTGACTGAACCTACACGTATCTGTCTCAACGTGGCAATCCCCAAACACAGTCGCTTCGCTTTTTTTGGCGTCCTCTCTTATTATTGTTCTTCCAAACACACAAAACACAAAAATCACACTTGAAAGAGCCTCAACTTCAATGAGCCCATCAATAACGAGAACAGAAAATAAGCTGCGAAGGCCAGTTGGATGGCTGAGACTGGTGGCTTTGGCCGCAGCCCTCACATCATGCCTGTCCTCTAGTAAGAATGCGAATCACTGTTCGGCTTTTTCAATGGTTGCTCCCGCCATTTTCCCGACGACGACAAAACAGTCATCCGGTGTTTGGTGGAGGGGACATCCGGTAAGTCCAATTAAATCACGCAAAGAAACAAAAGATAAGAAGCGCGTGGATACCATTTACCCGCCAAAGCAAACACCCGGGGTAGTAGCACCCATCAAGCCTATGCCAGACGAGATCAAGATCAATCTTGTGCAGGCTGCCTCCATATCTCCTCTGTTTTTACATGCGCGTCAACATCCATCCATTTCCAAGGTCATCGCTAATCAAAAGTCTACAAGAACAGCTCCACTGCCGCAAGCACAAATGATTGCTCAAATAATACGACGTACTGTAAATATCCTGTCCGAATCATTGAAAAGAACGCGAATGGCCAGCGAACAGCGAGAGCTGGTATTGGACACACTGGGCCTAGATCGAGAGTTACATAAGGTGCTGTCTGCGCAAGAGAACTTTCAATCTGCCTGGAATTTTGCAGGACAGGCCATTGTCGACTTTGGTTTAACCGAGCTACAGGGACTTCATTTTCAGCCAGTGGGAGAGGAATATGTCTTGAAAAACAAAGAAAATTATGTGGCGTTTGCGTAAGAACTGGAAAGGATTGATAAACTGCCCAGCGAATTTTCAAAACAATGATTAAGAAACAATGAAATAAGCAGAGAAAGAAAGGTTTCCTTCATTCATTCATTCAACAATCATTACTGCCGTGATGGAATTGCTGTCACTCAAAATGCGTGTCATGCTAGCACAACATGAATTTCAAATATAAAATAAATGATATTACTATTATTTACAAACTTCATGAAAGAGTAGTGCTTGAACCGACGTCATTCCATTAAATCTATGCCGTTGATTCGTTTACACTAGATGAATCACAGAAATTGATATGCTCTGGCACAGCATTGTCGTGGTCTTCTTCATCTTGCGTATATTTGTCGGAGCCTTCATCGATATAGTCTCGTGTATCGGCAAGCATAGCAAACATTTGATGTCTGTCGAAAAATCTCCAAATCATCAAAATAGCAAAGGCGGTAAGAACATGCCAAGCAGCATGTCCCTGCCAAAAGCTATCTGGCGTACACCATTCGTCATCCGAGTCTTTTTCTCGAATGAGTAGCCCAATTCCAAAGATGACACCTGGTAATAACGCCACTAACACAAGCTTGAGAGATTGTCTCGCTTTCTTCAATCGCTTTGTCGAGGTGGACGGTCGAAGGAGAATCTTTCGAATGCCTACTGCCAACAAGACCAAATGTTCCGCAATGATGATAAACACAATGATGGTCGACAAGGTTTTGGAGTCCAAGCCGGCTTCATTCATTTCCTGCTCGAGAACCGAAAAGACGATCACCAATCCCATCCAAGGCAAGGCTAGCCACGACCACGGAATGCTGGTCAAAGCAAAAATTCCGTGAAAGATCAAGGCAGTAAGAGCTCCAAACATGGCCGCCTCGTCGATCGTTTGCCAAACACTGGTCAAGGAAGCATGGTAGAGGAAGCCTCCAATTCCCAAATAAAACATAGCCAACATGAAAATAAATGTGCTCATGTCCACTCGATAATGATTGATGGGCCAGAGTCCGACGAAGATGTAGGCCAGGCTCGTCCAAGCATTGACTGGTTGCTGAATCGCAGGCCGTTCTTCCATGTTATAATCGCAGACATGAGAATTCTCGCAGGTTGCTGTGCAATCTGCACTGTCATTTCCATTCCACTGACCATCATCCAGAATAAAAACAAAAATGACCACAAATGTCATCGCAATCACAGCAACCTGAGCTATTGTTTTTGCCAGATCTCGGCACAGCCTTTGGCGCTGATCGTTGTCACGTGAGGATTGCTGCATCATCGAACCTGAAATAAATATTTTTTTTATTAGAGAAAGAACCTTTGTGTCTCCCTTCTTGAAACAAATGCATTGGGAGTTGGAAGAGCCAACAATAATAATAAAAAAGAATAAGCGACCTTCTTGGCTTCGATAATTCTCAATCTTGGAGATTGAGTCGCGCCAAGATACCTTTAGTACAGTATTTTTGACTCATCATAGCAGTAAGTCCTGTGAAGTGTTATGAGAAAGGTAAAAAACCCGCAGAAATTAATTTAATCTAATATTCTCTGCTGCCGCCAATCATCAAAATCAGCATACATAAGCCTCTCTAATTTATCTGCCCATTAGACTAATAAAAAAAAGGACCGAGGACATTGTTGAGAAAGGCATAGTGGTAGTCAGTCGCCTACTAAAAAGAACTAACAAGAAAAACGAAAATGATTCAGTCGCAAGCGCGTATAATCCCAGTTGTGCTCGTGCTCTTGCTGCTGTTCATCTCCACTATTCATGCAATTTTGGACGCCGATATTTTCCCTCCGACTTGTGGTGGGTGCTATTGTGTCCTGGATGATAACACGAAAAACGGTTCCTGTCGCTCTCCCACGCCTCGCACAGAATTTAACTTTACGGAACAGCTCAAGCAGATGGTATGGAAAAATCCAATCCAGCTGGAATGCAATCCGTACTTGCCCGACAGCGGTGAGGACTGCACCTTGACGGATTTCGCAGGAAACAATGTGGAAGTAGACCTTGGCGAGGATGCAGTGTGCGGGATACAGTACGACGAGACACAAATAAAAAACAACAATTGCTTTCGAAGTTATGTGACCCAGAGCTTTGCGAATCGCCAACAGGCCGAGACTGCAGGTTTTTTCGTGACACATCTTTTGCCCTGTGGAACTTGTAGTTCCACCCAAGATCTTGCCGTCTACATCGAAACGCCCAACCTACAGGGGGCGGGGATTCAGTGTGGATTATTGGCTCTTAGCAACGAAACGGCCGCATGGGAATGCTATCAGGCGATTGGCTTTTCGCCTGCCTGTGCCAAGACATGGTTGCACGACACAAGCTTTACCCGTGACAATTGCTTGGATGTCTGCTTGGCCAATTTGAATGCCCCACCCAACCTAAACGTATCCAAGTGTCCCTTGAACGACTGTATCAACTGCAACGAAGAAATCAGCGGACCCATATTCAAGCGAATCGCTGGGAGAACACGGCGAGGATCTGGATTGCTCTCGTACATCATCCGCAATTGCTCAGAGCTAGTGACAAATGTAGGGCCGATCGATCCGTGCACGAATGGATTTATAGAAGACGCCGAAGACGACGATTTTGTGAATGAGCCCGGGTCGGATGTATCTGATACGAGAAGCGTAGGAATGCTCGGCGGCGACCGCATCTTAAGCTACAAGACAACGTATATGGTGATTTTAATCGCCGGCACGCCGTTGTTGATGGATCTTCTTGTTAGCCTTTGATTATACATCACAACTTGCAAAGATCTTGCATTCTTTGTACCACGGTGGGTGAAGAGCACGCACAGCACGCACATATTTGGCGTTAAAAAATGGCTGGGAAATAGCAAAGTGTGGAAGTCTAGCTTCCGCGTCACAACAAATATGAAAGCCATTAGAACGGAAATGCTACGACAACGGACAGTATGTTTTGCTCTAGCATTAGCAAATCGATTCTATAAGAATTTACGATGTCGACAGTTGCCCGAGCAAAATCAAAGCTTTAGTTGGGGAAGAAATCCTCAACGTTTCCAAGCTTGTCGTGAACCATGAGTCCGAGTAGTCCCATTTGGGCAGCACGTCCCTGGTTCAGTTCGATGGCGCGCTTTTGAAGTTTCGTCTCCTCATCAAAAGAGTCCCATCCAAAGTCAATGAATCCATTGCGGAAGTCACCAATGTGCTCATTTCCGGTTCCCTCGATGTTCTTCATGATGGCAAGTTCCAAGAAACCAACAAAGGCGAAGACCTGAAGAGCTCCAGCAACGGGAACGGCGAAGGAAGCATCCCATCCGTATCCGAGATCGGAGAACTTGGTGCCAGAGTAGTCAATGTCTCCTGGAAGGTAGATTCCGGCGGCGTTGACAAGATACCCGACAACTCCAAGCATGCAGATGCGTCCGTGCTTGATCTCGACGTATCGAAGGCGGTCGAACTTTTCTTGGTCGCCATCGGCAACAAGACCCAAAGGATCGAAGAAGCCAAGGGGTGCTTGGGCCCCGAGCTCGTTTTCGAAAGCCATGTTGGTGGCAACGGAAGTGCGAGCGGCATCCTTGGCAGGAGCGAAAGCAGCGGCTGTGGCGATAAGAAAGGCAAAGATAGCAGACTTCATTTTTGGATATTTTTGATTCAATCCGATAAAATTGTGAGCTCGATTGTTGAGCTTGATTTTTCTTGCATTTTTAATTTTTATTCTCGTAGCTTCATTGATAAAAGATTTCCGTGCAAGTTGAGGCGGATCCGGCGGCGTCGTAATCTTTTTAGTTGAAGCGTATGACGTTAAACAGGAGACTGGATTGCATGAATAATACGCTTACACTTTGAGTCCCGGATGGTGGAGTGGGCAAACGTGGCCTGACCACGAGTCCTGTGGGGGACACGGATGTCATCAACGTGGCCCGATGAAAAGACAGCTAGTTTTAGTGCAGATCGTGCAATTCGTTTCTTCAACTCGTGGGAATGGCTGATCGGCATGCAGCAAGATGCAGGCAATTCAGCATGGATTTTTGCTGGATGCAAAGATACGTTTTGAAGAATACTCGCAATCGACCAAGCCGGAAGAAAGGCTCAAGCGTAGTATTGTGCATTGGTAGTCCATTGAAAGGACACTATTTTGAAAAGGTTGTTGGAACGAGGATGGCAGCGGAGTTGAACTGTGAAAATGGTCTTTCGTACATTTTTGAATTCGTTTGATTGAAATTAGGAGCTTGCCCTTGTGTTTGTACGTGATCCATCTGGTACATTGCACTGCTGGCTGGGTGGAAGCAACACACACCACAGCATGGGTCGGCTGGCTACTGGGCCTACTACTAGATACTAATCCTGCATTCAAAATAGCTAGGAAGGGGGGGGGGGCGAGGAATATATATATTTTCTCCTAACTAAGCCATGGCATGGCCTATTAGCAAATCAAAATAAGTTATCACTGTGCAAAAGTGCGCATTTCGTCGAGTAGCGGTAGTTACTACGGGTACTGTATCTCTCTACTACTACTAGTAGTAGTAGCTAGTAGTACTACTAGAGACTACTGGAGTACTAGCTAGAGTAGCTTTTAGTAGTAGTAGTCTCCAGGTAGTAGTAGGGTCTAGTAGTGTAGGAGTAGTAGGCAGAGCTGGTGCTGCCGTTCTGCTACTGCAATACGGGCCGAGAATTACTTGGCAAACTGTGCGCTAAAGTTACTAGCTAGCTGTTTCCATTACGACAGTTTACGAAGCCGAACGATGCTTCAGGAAAAACAACCAAAAGCAAGCACCAGCAGCTGCTAACATAATATTCACAACACAACAAGGCTCCATTAGACCCTAGACCCTAGACTATTAGCTAGCTAGTTTCGACTGTTCTTAGTATTGACTTACTCTAAAAAGAACTTAACAATCGCATCAATTCATCACGGATAATACAACAAAAGTATTAAAAGAAGATGGGTAATATTCCACCAGGAATGGGAGAGGGCGGTGACCCGAACAACAACGATCCCAACAACAAAAAAGACGGTGACGGTGACAAGAAGAAAAAGAAGAAGCGTTTCGAGCCGCGTCCCGCTTCCAACAATCGCCAGGGACGTCGCCGTCGTCGCAAGGGTCCCTCAGGGCTCAACAAGACGCCTACCGTCGTTCCGAATTCCAAGTGCAAACTCCGACTGCTCAAATTGGACCGCGTCAAGGATTTCTTGCTGCTCGAGGCCGAATTCATTCGCAACCACGAAGTCTTCAAGCCGCACGAAGAGCGCGATCAAGAAGAGCGCGAAAAGTTGGAAGAACTTCGTGGCTCTCCCCTTGCTGTTGGTTCGCTGGAAGAGTTGATCGATGACAATCACGCCATTGTCAGCAGTAGCATGGGACCGGAGTACTATGTCAATATTCTGAGCAGTGTCAATCAGGATTTGTTGGATCCGGGATGCAGTGTGTTGCTTCACAACAAGACCATGAGTGTAGTAGGTATATTGAGTGACGATACAGACCCCATGGTTAGTGTCATGAAGGTGGAAAAAGCACCGCTGGAGACCTACGCCGATATTGGTGGATTGGAAGAACAAATTCAAGAAATTAAGGAAGCAGTAGAACTGCCACTGGCGCATCCTGAACTCTACGAAGATATTGGCATCAAACCACCTAAGGGTGTCATTTTATACGGTGAACCAGGTACCGGTAAAACACTGCTGGCCAAAGCTGTGGCCAATCACACGTCGGCAACCTTTTTACGGGTCGTTGGCAGTGAATTGATTCAAAAGTATTTGGGAGACGGTCCCAAATTGGTCCGGGAACTATTTCGCGTGGCAGATGATCTGTCACCCACCATTGTCTTTATCGACGAGATTGATGCCGTTGGAAGCAAACGTTACGAATCTTCCAGTGGAGGAACTAAGGAAATTCAGCGTACCATGTTGGAGTTGCTGAATCAGTTGGACGGATTCGATGAACGTGGCGATGTCAAGGTCATCATGGCGACCAATCGCATCGAATCCTTGGATCCTGCCTTGATTCGACCTGGCCGTATTGATCGTAAGATTGAATTTCCATTACCAGATACGAAGACCAAGCGTCACATTTTTAACATTCACACCAATCGAATGACCTTGTCCGATGATGTGGACTTGGAAAAATTCGTCATGGCCAAGGATGAATTGAGTGGGGCCGACATCAAGGCAGTTTGTACCGAAGCTGGTATGCTGGCCTTGCGAGAACGACGCATGAAGGTTTGCCAGGAAGACTTTGTCAAAGCCAAGGAAAAGGCATTGTACCGCAAGAAGGGTAAGTATTCGTCGGGGCGTAGGTTGAGTCTGTGTGTTTGTGAATTTTCTTTTTCGTCTTTTGTCACTAACGTAACGATGATTCCTTGTTTTTAGGCAACATTCCCGAAGGTCTCTATCTATAAGTTGCTGTGTAAATGCAGAAGCAGACGGTGGCTTTTTGGAAGAAAAATGATGTGCTGCACGAAAGTATCAATACTGCACAAGCTCACGAGGCGTCGGTGAATAACATCTGAACGCAAATAGATTTTTTTAAACGATAGCTAGACGTCTTCTACGTGGAAAAAATTGAATGGCTTTTTGTGTGCTTGTTTTTTAGTGCGCATCGCATCGCATGCATTATTTTTGTCATGTTGCAATGTACTAGTATTGATACCGCGATTCCTCTACTAAAAATAGGTATCGTACTCCGGAGTAACTATTTTAGTTTTCCGCGCATGGATAAAGAGACCGGTAGTGCAAGGTGTTAGTAGTAGCGGACCAAGCCCAAAAACAGAACAAAAAATAATTATTTTTTTGACAAAATGTTTTGTTTGATTCCGGCTCGGGCAATGTTCGATATTTTTTCCAATGGACAAAAGCCGACGGATTTTATTTCCGTAAGCATGACAACGAGGTAGACCACGTATGTGAGGCGCGGGAGCTTTATACGAATGATGACTTCCCTTCGGCCGGCTCAATTTCTAACTACGGAGTATGGTTATTCAACACCTTTAATGCTACTACTAGACTACCTGGTAGTAGTAATTACAGTGGTACCGATAATAACGATGCATGAAAAATAAATATAATAATAAAAAATGAACTAGCCTACCCTTGAGCCAGGGAGGAGTTCGGAGTGTACTACAGTACCAGTACTAGAGAGTAGTAGAATGAGTTAATCAACTTCGGCCGCCCAAAAACATGACTCCAATGATGCTTAATAAATCACCACTCAGGCAAGACTGAGAGGCAAGACCAATAAGTCTCGATAATTATTTGGCAACTATTCGGCGGCCATGCGATGAAAGAAAACAATATTATCCGTAACAACAACAAAAAATGATCCATTGAGAGCAATGGTGGTACTGGTATCTTTTGCTGGTCCCCATTGCAGTTTGTTTCGTCACAAAGACTCATAATAATATTAGTGTTTTGCATAATATCGTTATTATTTGACTGTAACACGCAATCAAACACTTGACAAAATGAAGATATATTCTGCTGTGTTCCTGCTCTCCTTGCTCCAGGTTTCGTCTATCCTGGCTGCCAATGAAGATGTCAGTTTGACTTTATTGGCCGATATCAACAAAGGAAGCGGGCCTTCCATCCCTCGGTTCTTTACTAGCTATCGCGATTTGCTCTATTTCTCTGCTGATAATCCTGCTGTTTTTGAAGGTGAGAATGTTCTTTACCAGAGTAATCTCACTGCGGAAGGAACGATGCCTGCCGATCAAGGCCTCGAGGCCGGCCTGACGGTTGATGCAAACAACCCGACTGTTGTCCCCGGTGTTGGTATGTTTTTTACTGCCTCTCTTGGTCAATCCGATGCAGGCGAAGAGCGACCTCCTGCCTTGTTCATCATGCATGAATCTGGAGCAATCACGGAGCTCCTGACAGAACCAGAAAATGGAGATTTTCGCGACAGTTCTTTTACGGTCCTCAAAAATATGATGGCAGCGGATGATATGGATGCACCCGAAGGATTTTTGGTTTTCTGGGTTCGATCTACTAGCGGCACAGACTTTGATGGCTGGTATTATGCATCGGACGGAACTGCCTCTGGTACTACAGAAATTCGACCACCGACTCTGGAAGACACGTGGAAGGCAGTTAGAGATCCTATTTGGATGGAAGATGCTGGTGTAGCTATTTTGTTTTATGGCGAAGAAAGTCGCCCTTCCGAAATGCAACTTTGGGCTGTCGCAACTGATATTGCGGATATTGGAATGAACATGGATGGCAACATGACAACAGTAGATGATGAAAGTGATATGATGATGCCAATGGCTGGCGAGGATAATGCTACTTTTACTTTTTCATATTTGGCAACCGTTCCTGGTAATATTCCAGATGACGCTGTTTCTCCTGAATTTGGAGAAATGGGTTCTCGCTTGTTCGGCGTGCAACGTAGCAATCCTAATGAAGAATCAATCTGGATATCGGATGGAACTGCCGAAGGCACAATGTTGCATGAGGCACGCGAAGACTGGCGTGACAACTTCATCTTTGCCAAAGATCTTTTGATGGGAGAAGAATTGGTTTATTTCGACGACTGTTGCGGAATGGAGCGCATCTTTGCCACAAGTAATTCCGAGAATGTCAACGAGACTCGAGTTCTCTACGACCATACAAACAAGTCAGGACGTATTGAATTACTTTCTTCCGAATTGATGATTATCTCCAATGAAACTACCTACGAATATGAGGTCTATTCCACCAGCGGTGACCTTCTCTTTGACTTTTCTGAAATCATGGATACCGATGACAGTCCCAGTGTGCTCTTTACCGTCGCAAAACAGACTCTAAAATTGACAGATGGAAGAAGCATCGTTCAGCTTAATGGTTTTGCCGGGCAGCAAATTTGGGTCACTGATGGCTCTCAAGACGGAACAACGCTTCTTCAAAGCACTACGTTTAGCGACGAAGTCCGATTTTCTCCAACGCCTCTCCTGATCACGAATGAAACATTCGTGGTTGGTCATGTCGGTGTCAATGAGACTGGTGGGTCCCTCGGGATGGAAGTTTTTATTGGGCGTTACACGCATGGCTCCACTGCTGCTACCATGGAGGGTGGCGATTCTATGTTGGATGACACCGCCACTGTCGCCAAAGCAACAAAGAGGTTGGGAGGTCCTCGTTAGAGAAAACAAACTATTTACGAATACTACTAATATTAACCAGAAGTTTTTCAGCTAATGTAATTTTTATCTTTTCCGCCTCTAATAACCTTCGGACAACATCACTCCTTCCTTTTTGTAGAGCCAGAACCAGCCAGATAGTGCAGCCCGTGTTCGTAAACGCTAGTCCCGTCCTTCCGTGATTAACCTACAGTCTTCTTTTGCCGTCGGTTGTCGGCTCGCTGTTTCATTTTTTTTTAATTTGGGAATCCCACTATTGTGTTCGAAGCACGCCTCGAAAGATCGCGAGGCATCGAACTTTTGACGTGAGAGATCAAAATTAATTTGAATTCGCAAATCCAAGCACCTCGAATGCAACTCATAAAACGTTGCTAGAAACAAAGCACAAGAGAAAAAAATCAAACAAAGAGAAACGAAACATGAGTCCTCCACGCGGTGATGATGACAAAAACGAAGACCAGGGCGGTATCCTTAGTAAAGCCAAGGAGTTTGTCCACGACAAGTTTGGAAGCGAAGCGAATGACGAGAACCATGACACGTCCATGGTAGATCAGGCCAAGGCCAAGATGCAGAGTGCCAAGGAGACCATCAAGCAGAAAGTCCAACCAGAAAAAAAGGATGACGAAAAAGAAGGCAATGGAACGTCTCTTGGTGAAAAGGTCCAAGAGAAAGCCGAAAATGTGAAGGATGCAGCCTTGGAGAAAAAGAAGAACGTGGAGGAGACCATGAAAAAGGATGACAAGGAACAGGAAAACTAATGCTTGAAACAAAAAACAGAATCTTCGCCCATAATAAAGCTTTATCGTTTCCAAATTTTGTAGCTGTGTGTAATCAATCTAGCGTAGCACTGAGTTCTTCCCTCTGAATTCTAGCTCATTGCAGACGGTTTTATCACTGTGTATTACTGTGTTATTATTATTTCAAGCTTTTGGTCAGTCCCGTTCCTCCGTGAATGGTTTATAGATCTTCGAATGCCCTCTTTTGGTTCTATTTTTCTATTCGATCTCACTTCGGGATCGCAACTCGCAACTCTTATTACTTACAGTATTACAGTAGTCTAGTCTACCACTCTCGAATTTAGAGAAGCAGATAACTCCAGCATGCGACCTGGAAGAAATCGAAAGGTCAAGAACGCTCTTGCTGTGTTTCTGTTGTTAGCTGATGCATGCATAGCTCACGAGACGCATCAACAGTCTTGTAATGCAAGCACAAAACGACCTCATCCAACAGCTGCTGCAACCAGTAATTTCGATGTAAACAACGCCTCTATCGACGAGCTTCTCGGGCATGCAAGAGAGCACACAAGAAATGATCAGATTTTAACTGCTGCTCGATATCTGAGAAAGGCACTGGATCGAGACACGAACTTGAAACTAGATAATGATCTAGCACATATTCTCCATCTTGCCAGCCGTGTGGAAGCTACTATTGTGGACTTGTCTAAGCCTCCAGATCCTTCGATTTGGACACTTCAGGGAAACAGCCACCACAAGGATATGAAGCTCCTTCACTATTACAAATTAGATTCCTTCCGGCGATTGACATCACGGATCGAATTCCTAATGGACAAGGCCCTGTTGACATCGATGGGAGCCGTCTTGATTGAGACGGAACTCTACAATACTTGGATACCTCGTTGGCGGATTCCATCCGTTGGAATTCGCAATGTGCAAAAATTAGGTGAATTAGGACGCACGCAGCAGATTCTACATGTTGAATTGGATATTCCTTGGCGACGAGAGTTGATCTTGGTCTCGAATGGCGCGGAAGAAGTCGAGGCAAATGGTCTGTTGGCCATTCACCTCGGAAGCAGGAATAATATCACCGAGGACAGTATACAGCCGTTCGGAAAAGCCATCATCTTACCACCAGAGACTGGAATCAAGCGAATTGACTTTGAAGGCTGCTTTGTCTTTCAAAAATGCCCCAAAGAACATCCTCTTTTGCACGACGCTGCATCGCCAAATACTGCTTCCAACTCTATTCTGGTCAGTTTCTCGATGTACGCCGATGCCAAAGTCCCCCAGCTTTTCCCACAATGGATTGTTAATTTTGTCTTATCCGTCGCCATTGAAAGAATATTTACTTTGCTGGTAAGCGTGGCTCGAGATGTCAAAGCAGGCAAATCCCCAGAACATTCAACCGCCATGGCAACAAAACGAGATTGTATTTATGGTTGGCTAGATGAACGTACCGAAGTGATGCTGCATAGATAGCATCATTTGTATATATAAAGAACCATGCTACCCCTTGATGTATATTGTCAAGTTGGAAGAATCTGTGTCAGAGCCTTTTTCGTCGACTGATATGTCGATCCAAAGTCGACCATCAAAATAGGATGTCCGAATGGTCCGTGAACTTCCTTGGCGCATACCGTATATATTCCCGTCGATGTTCTTTTCTCCTCCTTTCGATAGTGTTACTGTCTTTTCCACTTGGTCAAATTGATACGTCATAGTTCCACTGCTCCTGTCCAATACAAAAGGGCACTGTGCTTGAACATTGGTCCATCCTTCGACATTGGTTACAAATGAATACAGCAATGTAGAAGACGTGAGATCATTATCAAAAATTAAATACGCCATCCGCCTTTATGGCGGCATCATACCAAAGTCGTTCGTATATGCCAACCGCCAAGTCGTTCCTATTAAGTCATCCATGATAGGTATCATCGTTGCTGAAGATTCCTCCTGATTTTGTTGCGACGCAATAACGACTGCAGTGGCGCATTCTTCCAATCGATCCTTCCAGTACGGTGCAAACAATAAATCGTATACCTTTAGCTTGTTCATAAAATTTAAAATAAATTCCAATGTTTTGGTAGGATAAAACATCATTAGGATCTTTGACCATGCCAAATTTAACCCTTAACCCTTCACTCCCGCGACAAAATACGGCGAAAACCAGCGACTAGTCATTGTAGTAATCCCTGCAGTATTCTCACCAAAAAAATGTTCAACATCACAACGGTCCAACGTAAGTTCTCAATTTCTGAAATATAAAAGAGTGGCATGGCTAAGCACTGCTTCCATGGCCAGAACGTTGGTCAGGAAACCATGGATATGATGGATGCCATGATGACTTTGCTCTTTTCGTTTCGACCGGGTAAAAACGCCAGCGATGTCCAAAGGTACACGGCCGTCGTTCGCGCCATTCAACAAAAACACCAACAGTTTTTGACTGCCAAAAGACATTCAAAATTGTTGGCGTCTTATTATGCCATAGTTGCGAACCATTTGTTAAAGGACCAATGGGCTGAGGCACGAAACACAATGCAGCTAGCAAGCAACCTAGAGTTCATCTTGGCAGTGTCTATTGAATCTGGTATATATATTCGTAACTGTCACCACAAAACACACAAACGTCATGAGAAGGCTTTAGTTTCAATCGATTCCTTGGAGCCTTGGCTCTTTGTCGTGGAAAAGACTCGAACCAGACAAGGATTGATTACAGAGGCAGCAAAGAAAATTCCATGTGGCTGCCTTTCTCGCAAGCAAAAGGACGTCAGAAAGGAAGCAGCTACGATGTGCTGCTTTTATTGTCTCAATGACTATAGTCAAGAAAAAATGTACCTTTGCAGTCGTTGTCGTCTCGCTTCCTATTGTTCACGGGAATGCCAACGCAAGGACTATGAATTCGAGCACCGTCAGGTGTGTGATCAGTATGTGGTCGACGTGGTATAGTAGAGTCTAGCTGCAAATACATTGAAAGAAAGCTTTTCTAATCATGCGCATGAGATAACAATAAGTTTGTTAAAAAAAATCTTTTTCTGGATCTTGCATGCGACGTTTAATAAATCGAAGGCTGACTCGTCACTCGGGTAGGCATGTTTGGGCTTGGCCGTGGGCTACAGCTTGGTTCAACAGTTGCAGTACAAAGTTAAATCACTAGTGCTGGTTTTTCAGTCATTGATCACACAAAAGCTCTCCTTATAATTTTATCTACTAGGAGCATCGCGCCTCATTGACAAAAGCTCTCGCAAAGATCAAAGAGCTGCTCCGCTTCGCCAGTCTTCGTCGCAAAGCCACATCGAGAGGGTTCGCCACCTGTACCAACAAACCATCCTCCAGTTGTTTTTACTTCACTTCCTGTCAATCCACACAAGTACGGAATGGGCGTGTCTCGATGAATAAATTTAACCGTGGGCGACGAGGCAAACAAGTTGTATCCAAGGGCTTTGCTGAGGGTCGTGCAAGGATCTCCAGGGTGGCAGGCGTTGACCAGGGCTTGATTGTGCAACCGCTGGCTCCAGGAACGACTCAACATGCGATCGCACTGTTTGGCTTGTCGATAGGCATCATCATTGTCGTAGGACCGTCGTTTGAAATTGATGTCCTCCAAATCTAGGCTTCCTGCCCACGTACTAGCTACATTGACAATGTGGGTGGGGTGACCAGTGTTCTCGTCCAGGGAATAATGCTTTTGAAAGGCTTTTATCATGAAATGATAGCCTAAGACATTGGAAGCAAATTGCTTGTCTACCTTTACTGCACTTTGCTCGCCGTCATCGTGTCTTTGTTTCAATTCAGCCCACTCTTGTCGTTGGGGGCATTCGGCTGCATCGTTAACCAAGATTCCCACGTGATAATCCTGCTGGCCTAAATGAGAAGCAATCGTTTGTTCCAGGGCCTGGACGTCTTGCCACTTCCCCAAATCGACCGATTGGAATTGGACAGACACGTTGGGATATACCTCGTGCAAGGCATTTTGTGTTTTGGTTCCGCGGTGTGAATTGCGTCCGACCAATACCAGCAAGTACTTCTCTGGTATATTTTTGCTTCGTTCTTGGGCGATGAATTCGGCAATAGCCTTGCCTATTCCTTGGGTAGACCCAGTCACAATATCAACTATAGGAGGCCGCATGGTGGATAAAGATAAAGAAGGAGAGAGGGAAAACAACCAGAAGAGAAGTTTTACTAGTAGTAGTAGTCTCATCGTCGAGTTGTGTGCCGCACAGTTCGGAATTTGAAAAAACAAGAAGAATGTCGATTTCGAAGGATTCTGATTTTGTTCGTACAGTATTGCTTCTGAAACAAAAACAGAGAAGTCGCACACTTTTTCAACATGCACACAGACACGACGAGGCAATACGAAACCACGGGATCAGTTTGAAGTAATCCGAACCAACACGCAACTACTGAATACAGTACTCGAGTAACTACTCGAGTAGCTAGCTAGCTACTATTTGTATGAAATACCATACAAAGAATTCAAACATGGAAGGGTCGACATTTTGTCAGATGGTACTTTTTACAGCATACCGACTACAATTTCCGAAGTTGTCAGCATGCAATTTACTCTGGAAAAAAGAATTTCTTTACCACTCTGCATGGTCGCATCCTTTGAACCGAGGATCGTGGAACCTAACAAAAAGAGAAAAGCAATAAGAGAAATACGGGAGACATGTGAAATCAAATGATCCAATGCAAATAGCTAGAATCTTCTCCATCGGGAAGAATTCAAAACATACCATAGCGTATGAAAGAAATAACCAAGAAAGCTACCTACAAAAGCTCCGCACACTATGTCTACGGGATGATGACGATTGTCAGCCACTCTACTCGCGGCAACAAAGGTAGCCACTACCAGTGGCAAGGCACAGACAATGGATGCGAATCGGTAATAAACGGGCGGATGACTGTATTCCAAACCAACGACACGTTTTTGCGTGGTAGGCGATGATGATGATGATTGTTGTTGAATTGGCGACGTAATGACAAATGCCTGTTCCACACTAGAGACTCCAAAGGTGCGCTCCAAGTACAAATACAACATGGTCATGGACACAAAGGCAAAGCTTGCATGACCACTGGGAAACGAGTCTCGAGCGTCATCCTCCTCATTGGTACATTGGTCAAAAGTTTCGTTGGGTTCACAAACTTGATAAAAACAGGGCCGCAGATACCCTGCATATGCCTTTAACGCCCAGGTCGCAAAGTTGTTTATGTTCAAGGCCAATAAATTGATGCACAGAGTTCGATGTATGTCAAGGGAATCTCCAAATAAGTAGCTGATGATCATTTGAACACCGGGACCAACCAGGACGGCCAAGACAACGACGGCCCAGTCTGGTACCGAGTCACCTTCAGATGTTTTGTTGAGAGACAAATTCAATACATAAGACTGTGAGCTCTCTAAATATTGAACGGGAATCGGTCGTTCTCGGGGTTCCTCGATCAGGTATCCAAGCCCACAGAATAAAGCACCTACAAGAATGCATGCCACCAGTTCTTTTCCGTTGTGACCTAACATGTAGTCTTTGAGCCGAGCAGCAACAGATTTGTCATGTGATGCCGTAGATATATGGTCCACAGGAACACCGACACTGTTCTCGATATTATCCTCCGTGACTTGAATGGACAAGTCTGGGCCCGTTGTTTGAGCTGTCTTAGCGGGAGATATGGCCTCGAACCCTGCAGTATTGTCTGTGTCGATGATGTAGACCATTTTTGTGCTCTCTCGCACATGAATACTTGATGTTTTCGATGCGTTGCTTGTTCTGTTGCACTCGATCCTTTCCTTTGATTTTAGTGTTCTTTTCTTTGAGGGATATCTGGTTTTGATTGCTGTTGTACGGTTCAAGTGGCATTATTTTTCATGTTCGCTTCACTAGACTACTCACCTCCATTATTTAAGCACTCGTGCCAAAATAAATACAGCAGGTCTACTACTGTAGTACTCGTATTAGCTAAAGAAGTAGTAGTACTAGTCTACTAGTAGCTTGTACTATTACTACTACTAGTACTAGCTAGTAGTAGTATACTCTACTCCGAACTCCGAACTCGAGTAGACTACTACCAGTACTGCGGGACTTGAAGAGCTGCATGGTTCTTCAATATTAGGATTCGAGGTAAGCTTCCTTCTTGTACAATGCTCTCCTAGAGTAGTAGTACTACGGGAGTACTACTACTAGCTAGCAGTGGTAGTCTAGACTACTTGTAGTAGCTACTAGCTACTAGTAGTCTAGTAGTAGTCTACTCTAGCTAGTGGTAGTAGGCGGGTCTACTAGCTAGTACTACTACTAGCTAGCTAGTAGTAGCAGTAGCTACTCCGGAGTAGGAGCTACTATTAGTAGAGTAGCTACTAGTAGTACCTGGTAGTCTACTCACGAGTAATAGACCCTACCTCTACTCTAGTAGTAGACTACCTGGTAGTAGTCTCGAGTCTGGCTAGTCTTGTAAACTCATAACCTTTTGAAAACGGCTGATCCTCACGTTCATCTTATGCAAAACTAATTATTGACTAACATATCATAGCAAGAGCAAGTAATCAAAAATCAAACCCTTCTTCAACCCTATCCCACTACCATTGTTCATTCAACCAAATAAACAGCAGGACGCAGCAGACTAGCAAGGACCACCATGCCATCTGACGAAGAGAACGAAGAGGCCGATGTGGCTGCCATGTTGGACTTGACCAAGAAAAAGAAGAAGAAAAAGAAGAAGGTGGCGGGAAGCAAAGACAAGTCGAGTGACGATGCTGGAGCTGAAGCTGATACGGGTGCCATTCCTGTGGATGCTTCGGAGCAACAGCGCATATTGGCTGAATTGGACGCCGCACAAGAAGTCGGAGATCCCAATGACCGGAAGGCAGCCTATAGCTACGACGAGCTCTTGGAGCGCGTAGTAGATCTCTTGCAAGCCAACAATCCTGATCTCGTCGACAAGAAGCGCACTCGTATCAAGCCACCGCAAATGCAGACCATTAGCAGTCGAAAGTGTATGTGGGTGAACTTCCAGGAGATTTGTTCCATGATGCAGCGGGATCCTCAGCACGTCTACCAATTTTTTATGACCGAACTGGGAACCGAAGGATCTATTGATGGTAATCAACGCCTCATCATTCGTAAGTTATTTTATTGATTACATTGCATTGAAGAAAGTGCACTCTCTTTTGCAATGAATGCTGTTCTTTGGCATATTATTCACTTAACCCTTTTTTCTATCTGGTTGTAGGTGGTCGATATTTGCCCAAATATATTGAATCGCTATTGCGAAAATATGTCGTGGAGTATGTTACGTGCGGTATGTGCCGTTCTCCCAATACAGACCTGGTCAAGGACCAAGGAACAAGATTGTACTTTTGCAACTGCCGTGATTGTGGATCTAGTCGTTCTGTGGCACCCATCAAGGCTGGTTATCACGCGACCAATCGTGCGGATCGTCGGGCTGCCCGAAACAAAACTTAGGAAAGTTGATGGTTCGAGTGCTGCTTGTATTTTGCTGCCACTCGAGAGAGCAGAGGCGAAACAGAATACATGAATTCAATTATTTTAATAAATCTTTGAATTTCGTTTATTGCACGCATTTTGCCATCTATTTTGTTTAGTGAAAAGAAACGTTATGACACTACTAGATTTGCATTCCGACCTCACTGTTGCTCTGCGCGCTTTCATTGCCATCGTCCTCGTCCTTCTCGACCTGTTCCTCCGGCGGAATGTCAATTGCTACTGATTTGCTCTGATCCTCAACATCGCCGCCCTGAAGGGTTTGACTAACCTGACCCATCTCCTCATCCTGATCATTCCCCTCGTCGCCTTGCAAAGAAAACAGTGGCATGGAAGGAGATAAAGGCAGTCCGTTTTGTTGGGGGCTACTGTCGCGTGAGGGGGGTGACGTCTGGTCAGCTAGCTTATCAGAGCTTGCAGACCTGCGTACCACAAACCTTGATAATAGATTTCGAGATCGTCGCTTGTCGCGGACTGCGCCTGGAGTGGTAGGTGTGGCGGGAGCGGTCACGCTGCTTACCATTCTCGCTTTTGCAATGGCTGGCTGCGAAGAAACTTTAACCTTTGCAGTGGTTGGCGATACATTATGGCCAAGCACTTCCTTTTTGGGACTGCCCCTGCGTGGCGATTTGGTCCTGCTGCGTGGCGATTTACCTCGACCCACAAGACTCTTAAAAGAAGACGAGCGCAATGGCAGTGACTTTCGGGAGGAGTCATGCATCGAATCATTGAAATGCTCTGAGCGCTCCGATCTCTCGACAGCCGCTGTAGTAATTTCTTCTTCTGACATGTCACGAAAGGGCAATGATTCTTTGGAGGGACTTTTCACTTTTGCACTTCCACTTCCAGTAGACTTTCTCTTTTCACTGAGCTGTTTCCCACGGATCACTTCCTTTTGTAATTCTCGTTGAAGCCGCCGCTGCTTACGGACATGTCGCTTTTCTCGGCGCTTTTTTCGAGCAGCACTGCGCTCTTCTTCGGTGGCTAGAGCAATTTGCCACTGTTCAAACATTTCGGTCCCTAAATAACGTGCAGGATTCCATTCTAGAGTTTTCATGAGCCGTTTGAAGTGAAAGGCTACTTGAGATGGCGTCGCATGCAGGGAGAAGCGCAGCGCCTGCAACGAGCAGCATGTGTTGTCCAAAGTCAGAGTTGAAATACATTTGTACAAAAACCAAAATTACAATGACTGAATTTACTTACCGCAAAGACCCCCCACTCTGCTGCGTATAGATGCTTTAAGCTTAAATTCCAGTCCTCTGTGAAAAATTCCAAAAGGCTAGCAAACATAGTGGTGCTTCTTTTACTGGGGCGAATTGACGACTGGAGTCTCTTTATCTTCTTCCGTTTGTTGGTGTTGCGTTCCTCCTCGTCGTCGTCGCTCTCTGCGGTGTCTTCCGGATCCTTCATGACCAAAACCTCATTTGGCTCATTGATCTTGGAAGCCAGCAGTAAACAGGAGGCAAATGTGATTCGGCGATTCGATTTGTCAACTCGACAGGACAAACACAAACGTTCAAAGTATACACAAGCAAGAGCAACTGTTCCGATCTCTAAGTTTGCTCGTACAAATGCCAGCAGAGCCTGTCGTTTGAGACTTCGGATTTTGGATAGCGTCAATGACGGAGGCATTCGGATGATGGTTGGCGTGGCATTGGCTGAATTAGACGACGCTGTACTTGTGTTGATTTCTTTTGTGCCATCCGGCACAGGTTCTACCTCTTTATCTTCGTGCGCGTGTTCGTCTGTAGGGTCCGCCAAGGTATAAATGCCATCCACAACTCGGGCACCGATATATTTTCGTTGCGCTTGGGAAGGCTCCCAACCATCAAAGCGATCTCTAAATTTGGCATTCAGGTCGGCTTTCAGTAAAGCTGGTTTGACAAACAGAATCGTCGATGCCACAACGCACCCAGTCGCGGCATCGCCAATCATCACATTCCTGTGTCGCCCCAAAGTCATTTCCGGATCATCCAAAATACCGGGTATATAAGTATCTTCGGACGACGAAGAGGAAACAGAGCTCTCGTCATCAGTATCATCATCGCTAGAACGAGGACCATCAATATCCTCATCAACACTACCGCTTCTCTTTTGTTTCAGCCTCCTTTTTCCTAGACTTTTTGGTGCTGTGGCATTGTTCCGCAAGAACCGGTTAAAGGCTTTTTGATTGCGAGCCTGTTCCGCTTTTCGGGGCAACAGGGCACGAAAGGATATCCCACGCCAATCACGACTGGGCATGACAAAATGAGAGCCTCCTCCACCTCGGGCCTCTAACTTTTGTCGTCGAAGAGCTGCTTCTTCTCGCCTTGGTTCGTACCTTTTGAGAGAAAAGACTGCGATTGGGTACGATCCAGCTGCAGACAGAAACATGCGACCATCCAAAAGTCCTTTGTTACCAGCGTTGGTACTGGAGTTGTCGCCGAGACCATGAGCCACTCGTATTTCCCATTCGCGAATGGCTGCTTGGCGAGCAATGGACTTTTGTCGTGTCTTCGCTTCGATCTTGAGAGGAATTTTTATCAAAAGTGCCTCGTCGCCTTCCAATCGACGACCAGGGGCATAAACAGGCGCAACTGGCATGGGTTTGTCCGTCGTCACCACTGCTTTGACCGGGAATTTCCCCGTCGCTGCGATAGTGTGTGTAGTGTGCAAAGTAACATCGTCCGTTATGAGTGTTTCGTGCGTTATATCCGTCAATCCAGAGGCTGTGGGCAATTCCAATTCGCCGCTCTCTGTGTGCTTTCGTTTCGACGGGTCCGCCGAATCTGTCGGCAAGTGTTTTTTATGCAAACTGCCGTGAGATTCGCGTGGAATCCATTTTTTCCACCACCGACCGTGATGCGAGTTGGATGCCAAAGCCAAAGTTGTCTTGGCGTTCTGAAAGGATGTCGGAGGTTCTAGTAGTTCTTCCCGATTGGAGTGTTCGAACTCGTCATCGCTACCGTAGGCATCTTCCGAATCGGCGCTGATTTGAAAAGTCTCTTGCCGTCGTTGTTGCAGCATCCAGCCGTGCTGTACAATGGATTTTTCGGCTTCCAGTGGTATGCCCAACAGGAAATCCAAAGCGGCGATATCGCGTGTTGTCAACTTGTCGCTGGCAATGGAAGATCGATAGACTCTACCACGCACGGCTGTCACAGCGGCAGGTGTTTGAGCATCAACTGCCGCTAAAGAGCCTGAAGACACGGTCGTCATTGTACTGCGACGTTTGGTTCCTGCAGACCAATCGAAATTGCGACTATCGTTGTGTGGATTGCTACTCGGGCCGCCAACGGTAGGTGGCAGACTACTATCCAAATCTGCAAATGTGACACCTGTCGTCGTGTTAAGCGCTGCCGAGGAATGAGTACCTGTCATGGAAACATTATTTTTTGATTTCAGACGCAAACCAGCGCCGTCCAGTGCCTCTTCTCGTTCTTCCAGAATGTCAGTATCCGAACGAGATCTCTTGTGCATAGTTGTCTTGGTGCTGCAAAGTTCGGTTGCAGTTGTTGCCTTGGCAATTTCATCGTTGTCTATCGTTTCTCTAGAATGATACGGCAATCTATCGTCCTCTGAGTTGTCTGTTGTTGGATGGTATGAATGGTCAGCGCGTTCCACTAAAATGGTGCTGGGGGAAAGATCCTCCAAGATACCCGACAATTCCGTGGCAAGTGAATCCGAATTGTTGGAATTGGAATCCATAGTTTTGTGTTTTCAAGAGATTGAAGGGAAAAGAGATATATCTACCACTCTTTGAAATTTTTAGGGGCCTGTTTGGAGACAAGGCAGGCAGCTCAGGGCGGTTACTGGGAGTACTATCTATTAGAGCAGCAAGGTGGATGATGTTGATTGTTGATAGATTTGAGATTTGAGTGAGCATACGAAAAATCAAGTCAAAGTTTTCATTAAAAAATTTAGATGGAGAAGGCGAAAATGTGCGTCTCTATGGCGAAAGAATTTCTTCCAAATCGCCGGAGATTTTGTTTCTCGTTGCTAAATTTTACCAGGGTACCCGTACTATTTAGGAAGAGTCCACCTCCGCAACAACGAAGTTTCCGACAGAAACGCAGCCACTGTAGTCTTAGCTTTCCACCCATAATCAGTTGTCGTCGCAGGATTTCAATCAGTATCCATCACAACGGCTACGAGAGAGAATAAAACGAGAGTCCACGGCTACCAATGATCAATCAGGTCTCCTCTGTTGTCGATGACAAGGGCCGACAAATCAATTTGGGGTACGGTTCATTCCCACCATCGTACAGTACGTAGACAAGATTTATTTCGGAGGGGGGAATTTTAAAAAATTGGAGTAAGATGTTTTGGAAGTTATGATGTGAAAATCTGTAGAGTAGTCTACTCAGTCTACTACTAGCTAGTCTGCCTGGTACCACTACTAGACTACTAGTTCGAAATATCGACCCGGACCCGTACTGTTAGATAATAAGACACTGATAAGTGTAAGACAATTCACGTCCTACTCCAAGGGGGAATAGACAGGTAGCTTCAGATATACTCACGCCCCCCATGGGTCAAGGACGGTATATACTATGTTATTCTCTTGGAAATAAACTTGGAAACTAAATACTGCGTCATTAATGATGATTCTGGATGGGTTCGGTAGGCAGGCAGGGTGGGTGGTAGCGTACCGTTGTACGTACGGGCATCATCGTAGCACTACTAGCTAGCTTCAGTATCTGCTGTCACTTGTAAAGAGTAGTCGTAGCAGGAGTGGTGGTGGTGGTGGTGGTGGTGGTGGTAAGTACCTACTACTAGTAAACTAGTACTCGTAGTAGTAGAGTAGCTGAGTTCAGAAATAGCTAAACAAAAACTCCAGTTGTAGGTATTCGAAGTATAGTGGCTATTCAGCTATAGATAGCAGGCATTGCTCATCACAATCCAACTTGACCGGGCGACTTATGAGGCTCCTGTGGTCGCAAAGAGCATCACATCTTCAACACCTGCTGCGAGGATGGCTGGCAGTGTGTAGCTACTAGCAACAATCTCGAATCAAGTTGCCGTTGTTTGCTGGTGAGTAGCACCACACGCACCTTCATTTATTAGGGTTCTTGCAGAGGGAGTAACTGCATTCGCTCGGAAGGAAAGGGACACCAGTTATTACTCGGAGTACTACTAACCAGGAAAAAGTCTTAAAACAGTCAAAATTAAAACCAAATATTTCAATGATAGTGTAAAAGATGGGAGCTTGTGGGTGTCCTATTGTTAAAATCAAGCGCTTGAGCTCATATCATTTTTTATTTTTAGTCTGTCTACGGCATAATTATTATTTGCTCGTCCGTAGCGGAGGAGTACTTGCTGTTGATTGACACGACCACTAGCTAGCTAGTACCAGTGTACTCGAGGAGTAGTACCAGGTATGGTAGCTACTACTAGTAGCATCTTGTGACTGGCTGAAAATAAAATCAATCGTATCAAAAAAATCAGTCAAGTCTCGAGTCTTTCTCCGCAGGCAAGAAAGCGGTGGATGATGATGAGAAAGTCATTATTATTTCTTCGCGTTACAAACCCAGAAAGTCTGACACGATACACTCCTACTCTTATTTTTAGTGGTAGCTACTACAGTAGCTCTAGCTACGAGACTACTCCTACTAGCTAGCTAGAGTACTACTAGTAGTACTACCAAGTACCGTGGTAGTACTCTAAGCTAATACTATTACTTGTAGCTTGCCTATTACCACTATTTATAGCTCGTTACTTTCCTCACATCATCATCTAATAAAACGTAAAATTGGCTCTACTAGCTAGTAATATCGTCATCAACATGTATCCAAATACAGGCTCACAACAAAGAGAGTACCATTTCCAACGACCTAACAGCCGCTTCACTCCTCGTATAGTAGGAGAAAATTCTCCACTGAAAGCTACTGGTGGTAGTAGTAATCATACGTCACAATTATTTCACCAGAGGTTCTCAAGCAATGTATCGGTTCGCAGCGCCATGAGCAGTGACGACGATTGCAGCAGAGCTAGTCGACGCAGCACGAGCCAGCAACAACAACAACAACTACAGCAGCAGCAGCGGCAGCAAAAAAACAGTAATGTTATCATTTCACCAGGAAGCCAAGATTCGGAAGAAGTAGTGGACTTGACACCTCTCCCTTTGCCCGTATTGACCAACAACGATGCTCCTAGTGGCCGCGACGACGATGCGAATGTTACTTCGAATGATGCATCTGTACGATTTCAATTGGGCGACGAAGAGAATGGTTCCATGGCAGCACCAGCAACAGCGGCAGGAGGAGACATTGCAGACGACGTGTCTCCCGCGAGCAGCCTCGACCCCGACAACCCCCTTCAGGACGAAGAGGAGAGTCTTAACGTCTGGGCCATGCACATGCAGCGCCAACTGACTGCCAAAGATAACGAGATTCGGTTTTTGCGACAAGAACTGGATCGAGCCAATCGGCAATTGCAAATGATGTGTCGACCACCACGAACAGTGGCTAAAAAATTGCCCGCAGCCATGAGGGAGCGTCCTTGTACTTCTGTTCCCGGACAGGATGGTACGATGATGATGCGATCTGATCCGACGACACCTCGTATTTCCAACGGCCGGTCCGTATTCCACAACATGAAGCTGAAAAATAAGAAACCGAAAACGGAAGAGCGCATGCGCATCGACAACGAAGTTATTGTTGACCCCTTTGGTGAGAAGGGAACCTATACGGGAAAAGTCCTCAAGGCAACGCACATGCCGCACGGAACGGGTCGAATGGTGTACGAAGGTGAACAGCGAGTTTACTTGGGTCACTGGAAAAACGGACACTGGCACGGAATTGGTCACGTCAGTTTTGCCAACGGCGATTGCTACGAAGGCGATTACCAGATGGACCAGCGCCACGGACATGGCTTGTACAGGTGGCAAGATGGACGAGTCTACGACGGTCAATTCCGAAACGATAGACGCAACGGCGAAGGAGTCTTTACCTGGCCGGATGGATCGGTTTACGAAGGAGAATTTGTGGACGGCCAACGAGAGGGACAGGGAACTTACATGTACAATGACGGGAACCGATATTCTGGAGGGTGGAAGGCTGGAAAGTTTCACGGCTACGGTGCCTTGTCTCGAGCTGATGGAAGCAGTCACTGTGGCATCTGGAAGGATGGAATACAGCATGGCAAGGGAACGGAAACGAATGCAGACGGGACCATCCGGCATGATGGTGACTGGGTGGACGGCGAGCCCTCCCGCGACTCGGACAAGAACAAGAAACGCCCTGGTCCTCCCTCGTCGGATGACGATGCGGAACCGACGGAGGAAAGTTCGACTCGACAACGACGAAGAGAGTCATCCAAGAAGGAGTCATCTGCAGACTGTATTGTTGCTTTATAGGGGTAATTCTTAACCTTCAAATCATTAGGAAATGAATCTAGTTGCCAGGTCCTTCAGAGCCAATACGGAACCAAATACCTCATCGCTGAGGTTCTCTGTCATGTTGATGTATGTCATCAAATTGTTGCTTCTCCCTTGTCCTGTTTCGTCAACGATTGCATCATATGTAGGAGGAGTTGCAGACCATTTCTTTTGTACATCATCCCACATGTGACTTCGATCAGATCGAAAATGTTTCAAAAAGGTAGCTGCGGGAACCACTCGAAACAACGGCTGAACCTTTGCTACCTCTCGTGCCATCTCGGAATCATGGTCAGTGTCTTGCTCAGCTGTAAAGAACGCATGGTCCAAATATGTGGACAAAGGACAAGGATAGGGTAGCAATGAATCCACATCCCAAACAAGAGTTCCGTTTTTGCTGTGCCTCCCACGTGATGTAGGATGTTCAAACAACAAGACATGATAGTCCCAAAAGACGGGTTTGCCAGGATCCGAGGCAGCTTTCTGATGAAAGAAACAGACACATTTGGCAGGATTACTGACAAAAACTACATAATATTCCGACTGTGTTGGCGGCGTTTGACACCTGGCATAAAGTCTTCGATATGCCAGCCTCCAAACATTTTCTTCGCAATAACAGGCTACTCGTAGCTCGATTTCGGAATGCGCAGCGAGTGATGTTGCTGCCGCAGAGTTATTATTGGTGACGGGGTGAGATGTTAAGTCTGCCTTAGAACTTTGGTCGATCTGCGTTGACAGGTCCGAAGTGCTTACCGAAGTACGAATCAGTTCCATTGCATCGCGAGGGTAGAAATCTTTGATTCGCTCGTGCTCTTTGCGGCAGCTGTGCTCGAAGAGGGACCAATCTCGGAAGCTTTTCAACGGTCCACCTTGATTTGTTGCTTCCAACGACGACAGCAACGGCATTTGGGACTTGCTTAATAATTCCTCGATCGCTTGCGACAAATCCAAGTAGGTTCGGGCGACATCGAAATGGTCTTTTCCGCAAAACATTTTTTGTAGTTCCACAAGCTTTGTGCCAGTTGCCACAATTCGCCCGAGAAGTTTGCACCGTTGCCTGTGACTCAAAGACAAAATCTTAGCATCTGTCTGTAGCACAAGCTCACTGGCATTCAAATGCAGCACCAAACAAGGAATTAATAAAAGATGATTGTGGTTTCGTAATTGCTTTTCTGCTTCCACGGCAAGTTCTAACGATGTCACTTCTAGCGCCTTGACCTGTTCCCAGCTTTCCATGTCCACTGTAGCTGCACTTGTAGTCAGAGAATTCTCGAAAGTGTCGTAAAGCTGCCCCATTTCTGCCAAAGACCGTTCGATTCGCCTTGACGTACTCTCTTCGTCCACATAGTCTTTCGAGGACGAGGGAAGGCCACCATGAATCGTTTCCATGCGCCGCAGTTCAGGATGCATATTCACCCCAATATCAAATCGATGTTGTTCCCACAAGTGATGTCGACGACTTGCATGAGAGATGAGGTTGGGCAAGTAACTGATCGTTAGGGACTCGCCCACTTTAATCCATCTTGTGGTTCGTACTTCTGAACAGTTTGCAGGAAGATCCGATTCCGTCTCCGCATTGGGCAAAAACTTGACACAATTTGGTCGACAGTGGTGATTGAGCATAGCTACATAACAGTACAACCCAGATTCGAGTCCATTGTATCGAAGAGCTAATAAAATTCGCAGAATATCATTGGCGGTAAGGTCGCTTCCGTCGCGGTTGTGAATGTTGAATGTCCGAGCCTCTTCTACCAGCTGCAGCAACAATGGATCCGATTTGTACCTTTCGTGCAACAGCATGGCTAGCATTTCTTCCCCTTGTTCGGGAGTTTCACTTTCAATGTTCGAGCCAACAACGGCCTTGCAAGGATGCAAATCTTCCAAGCAATGCACAATATATGCTGCGTTGGATTGCCGAAAGAGCAAATGGACCGATGTCAGTGTCAATGCCTGTCCAATTTGTTCGTCAGACCAAGTCATAATGGCTTTTTCTACCAGCACGAGAGTTCCTGGCTTCAAAGGATGTACAGCAATATAACCTCTTCCACCTCCAAACGGTAGAGATGACACCAACATGATATGTGGAGATACATACAAAGGAGGATCCCAAGGGTCTGAGCAAGCGTTGAAGTACGACAAATCTACTTCGTTACTAGAACCCATTATTTCAGGAGGAACGACAGAAGAAGAATTATTGTGGACTGGCAGCTGATCGGGTGCAGTCTTCTTGGTCTTGGCAGTATTTGCTGCCTCTACCAAAGCTTGTGCTTTTCGTGACAGATCGTCGTCTGTGTTATCGTTGTCGTCATCATCAAGGGCAGAATGATGATTGTCGTTATTGCTGTCACTCTGGCCGCTCTCGTCATCACTGCCGTCGCTGCCTCCAAAAGCTCCAAAGGGATCATCATTACTGGCCATGGTGTATCGCTGCTTGATGTTAGCTCTCTCAATAGTTGTTGGTTGGTTAAATACAGAAATACGGAAATGCTATTGTGTTGGGGGGAAATTTGCCACCCCCATGAGGGAAACTTTGCCACCATCCTGTAGTATTGGGGGAAAATTTGCCACCCCCATGAGGGAAAATTTGCCACCATCCTGTAGTATTGGGGGAAAATTTGCCACCCCCAGGAGGGAAACGTTGCCACCATCCTGTGGTGTTGGGGGAAAATTTTCCACCCCCACGAGGGAAACTTTGCCACCATCTCCTGCTGCACTGCACTGCACTGCTGTGTGTTGCAGTGTTCAATCAAAGCAAGTACCAAATTCTAAGCTACAGCAGTACCAACGGCACTGGTAGTACATTACTCATAGACTGCTAAATCTTCTTTTAGACATACTCTACTAGTCGAGTACTATTATTCTTTGGTGTGACGGAACGTTCAGTTTCTGCAAACAATACCCGGTACTACAGTACTAATAATAGAAGTACTACTAGTAGCACGTACTGGTGGCACCAGGTGGTACCATATTATTATGTTGTGATTGTTTATATCAGTATTGTTGTTTGATTTCATTAAACACTAGCCCAGTAAAAATAGGCACGCAATATTTGCTCCAAGCACAGCGGAAGCCCCAAAAAGAAGACATCAAAAAGTCTACTGAAAGAATTCATCAATTTGTAATATATCACAAATGGCTCCTCTAAACTACATTCTGTCGTGCATCTTTTTTACGCTCTCCTCCACTCGCTTGTGGGTAGCCTCCGCAGTGTGCTTCTTGTACTCTTCAAAGTCACCCCGGAACCTCTTGGCTTGCCCCTGCTCAATGACCCATAGTTCCGAACACGTCTTCTGCACAAAGTATTGATCGTGACTGACCACCATGAGACCACCTTTGAAGTCTTGAACGGCTTCTATGAGTGCATCCACTGCCTCCATACTTAAATGATTACTACCTTCGTCAATCACCAATACATGAGGTTTTCTGTAAGCCAAGGCAGCAAAGGCGACTCGGCTCTTTTGTCCTCCCGAAAGGAAGCGCATTGGTTTCAGCGCGTCCGTGTTTTGTATTTGAAACTTGCCCAAAAAACTTCTCATGGCTTGATCATCGACGTTGTCGCCCTCGAACATGTTGAGCAGATTCTCTAGAGCTGACAAGGAGAGATCGAAATTGTCAGAGCTGTGTTGTGTAAAGTGACCAATGCGAAGAACTGGGTTGACAGAAATGTTTCCTTTCGTTGGTTTGAGCTTTCCCATGATCAGGTTGAGCAACGTTGTTTTCCCTGAAAATCAAAATATACATGGAGGGACACGTTGGTTAGCTTCAGAGATTGACGGTGTAAAATAATATAATTCTATTCCACTCAACACACAGCACTGTCGGTACAGCAACGCACCTTGACCGTTCGCACCCAAGATGGCAATTTTCGAATCCAGATCAACACCAAAATTCACTTTTTGCAGGAGATATTCTTCGGGTTTTTTGTTCTCCGGTGTGTAGTCGAAATCGACGTCGTCGACAGAAATAATGGGTCTACCCAGTGGTTCGGAGTTAGGAATTGAAAAGCGCCAGACTGGGTCAATTTCTACTGCCTCGGGTGCTTCGGCGTCCATTTTTTCCACTGCTTTGATACGACTTTGAACAATGGAAGCGCGCTTGGCATTGGCTCGAAATTTGTTAATGAATTCCATCATGTGTTCTCGTTTTTCCTGATAGGCGTGGTAGAGACGCATGGCATTTCGAATGTTGGCATCTCTGAGCTGAACAAAGGTATCGTAATTCCCGCGGTAGTCTGGGTTGGAGTGTGAAGGAAAGAGATTGTGAGGTTTTTGATTGGTAGCATACCCTTGCCTCGTACTGTACACACTAACACGACCTACAGCATAACTTACATGTTAATTGTTTCTTCTTAAATTCAATGATATCCGTGCACACTTCGTTCAGGAATCCACGATCGTGACTGACAACAATGAGAGTATGTTCGTAATTCTGCAAATAGCTTTCAAGCCACAAGACTGCCTCGAGATCCTATAAACGCAACGGAGTAAGGTACACGTTAAAGACGTTGACTTGATACACAAGCATAAGTTACGGATGAAAGGCTCTCGGTAAACAAACATAATGAATGCACTTACCAAATGATTTGTGGGTTCATCCAACAAGCAAATATCAGGCTCGACGAAGAGCGCTGCTGCCAAGGCAACTCGCATCTGCCATCCTCCACTCAATGATTTAATGGGGGCGACTTGCATTTCTGTTGTAAACTGGAGGCCCGATAATATCATGGCTGCCCGTGCTTCAGCAGCATCTGATCCCAGAGCCTGTAGTCGCTGATAAACTTCATCCAAGTCTTTCAGATCTTGTTCAAAGTCAGCATTATTAGATTTCGCTGCCAGCAACTTCTCGCGCTTGGCTTGGACAGACAATTTTGTATCGCCAGCAGCATCGCCCGACGTATCCTGATCTTCTAATTTCGCCAGCAATTCCTTTTCTTCCTGTAGCAGCATAGTGCGTTCCACATCTGCATCAATGACGGCCTGCAAGACGGACACATCGTCTTTGAGAGCAGGAATCTCCTGTCTCACGTGCAGTACTCGCAAATGAGAGGGAAAATCTGGAATGGCACCCTCTTTGGCAATCGCTTTCAGCAATGTAGTTTTTCCAACTCCATTTTCCCCGATCAATCCGTAACGTCGCTGGTAGGCAAATTTGAGTTCGCCACCGTCCAACAGAATGGTTCCATTGTCCAGACTAACAGTGACGTTCCGACACTGTACATCTCGTTGATTGTTTTTCGTATCTCGCTTGCGAAAGGCAGCCGTCGACATGTTCACGAGAGATTCTGGTTGATTATCTTCTTCCGATTGGTTGGCCGCGGCCAGTGCTCGTCGCTGTGCTTCCATTTCTTGGCGCTGTTTGCGCTTGTCCTTGGCGGAGGTTTTGTCCGCGTGGGCGTCCACGAGTGTGTTGGCAGCAGGTTTGACGCCACTGTCTGTGCCCCATAAATATCGATTGTGTTCTGCATCTGCTGTATTTGCTCCACCAGATAAGTCCGAGGCCATGTTGATAATGCCCTGTCGTAATTTTTTAACGTTACCATCAATGTCGGCAGCCGAGGTAGCCGCAGCAGCCGCGCCAGCGCCCCTTCGGGACTTGGATAATAATTTTACCACGGCTTCTTTGGCCTTGATAGTAACATCTTCTGGACAGGCCACGCTCTCCAAAAAAGGGATCATCACTTCGTCGACAGCGCTTTCGGGAGTTGCATCTTCGTCGGCTTCGTCTTCGATCACCTTGCTGTGGAGCATACCAGCAATGTATTCCACCAAATCTTCGTCTAAACCGTCAATTTCTTCCTCATTGTCTGTTATAAGAACCTTCGACAGGATCGCTGATAGCTCTGCTTCGTCGATCATGATATTTTAAATACTTTTACTACTTAATGGAAAATGCTAGGAGATGACTACTATTAGTACCTTGCTAGTACTAGTATTATTATTAGAGTTTCTTGGCCGATCAAAGGGGAAAGATGAATGCACAACATTTAATTTGTTGCTATGTTGTGATCTTTTGACTACAATGTTTAGGGTTAGAGTCGATAAACAGGTTATAAGCCAGATGTCTGAGGCCGTTCGTGTTTTTTTCTTTCGATTCGTGCATACCGCAGCAAACAGTGCATGCCAATACTAGCTACTACTAGCTAGTAGTAGTTGTAGGTCTACCTACTAATGGGTTTTTCTTAGAAGTGAAGGCGAAACCAAGACGTACTACGAGGTAGCCATTTATATCGTCTCGACAAATCAAGATTGCTAATAATAATACTCGTAATTTCTGCCTGTTTTTTTGTTCATCTAGTTCAATTTTTCCATCATTGGTGTTGTCTTTGTCACAATGGCCGTGCACAAGATCCCTTAACAACGCTATCGGATAGAGAGTGAGTCATAGCCAACATTTGCTTTGTCTCGTACTATAATAGAAAGAGTTCTGCTTCAAGTTCAATACGCTACTGCCGACTGCCGATACACTTTGAAAACACCAAATGAACAGAAACTCAAACAAACAAACAAACGAACAAGCGAACAACCCTAGCTGCACTTCACAAAGATTTGCACGCCGCCAATTGTGACAGATTTTTCCTGCTTCGAGCAAGCACGTGTATCGACTAGGCCTACAAAAGCTGTTCGAGGGCACATGCCTGATGAGAAAGCATGACATTTGAGTCGATCCCAGAAGATCACCAATTCAATGAATCTCTCAGCAGTTTATCTTAAATGAACGCACAACAACTTTGTCACACGACAGCAAGCCCTTTGCTGTTCCTTCACGACGCAGATTTCGCTGAATATCTTCGTATCTCAAGTTATCGGTAACATATTTAGTAAAAAGAACATATCCACCAGCTGTCGCAGCTGCTCCTATGAGAGCTTGGGATTGACGGTGCTGGCAGCAAAACCTTAGGGGAGACAAAGACAAACATTAACCACTTCATTAGATTTCTAGCTGGATTAAACCCAGGCACAGCGAGTGGACAAGCAAGCGATTTCAATTTGCGCGCGCGCAAGTATATTCTCTGACTCCAAACACTTAAACGAGATATAAACTATCAAATCCATAATCATGCATCATCAATAGCAACGAGATGCTGCAGGCTACGGTAACCAGAAGACTGTCTCCCTTCGCGCTTGATACATCGTCTGCGGGTTCATCGGCTGCGGGTTCATCGGCTGCAGGTTCATCGGCTGCAGGTTCATCGGCTTCAGGTTCCTCGGCTACAGGTTCATCGGCTACAGGTTCATCGGCTTCCGATTCACCGGCTACCTTGACGTCAAATTGGCAACCTTCGTATCCGCAATTGGAAAGTTCAACAATGTCTGTGTCGCTTTCCACAACCGGAAATGGAAGATCCCATACTGCTGGACGTGTAGTTTCAAACTCAATCTGAGAGCATTCATCAACGCGGTCGAGTGATCCAGGAATACCAGCCGTTGTTGTAAGCTGAGTATCGCACAGGAAATCAGCCACAATATTTCCACTAGTATCACGGGCTTCAGCATAATCAGTGAGAATAGTCTTGGGGTCAACAACAAAGAACTCGGCAATATGAGTCTCTTTGGTTGCTTTCACTGCAAAGAAACCCTTGTACTGAAGATTGTAATACTCGAGGCCTGGGTTGGCAGCCTCCTCGGCTTGTTCCAAAAGGCTATAGATTGCATCCTCTCCTCCGACAAGACTGGATAGGTTGCTGAACGGGGGGAATAAGGCAGGACCCCATCCCTGAAAATAGATGAATTAGAAATGAGACAAAGAAACAATGTCATCTTTTTGACTGCGAAAATGCCGATTCGGACGTACCGGTGCCGTGACGCTTGGACAGACGAGATTAACAGCACACGGAGTGCCGTTGACGGCCCCGTTTTCGAACAGCGTCCAACCATATCCATCATGAAGGTCGCCCGCCAAAATAATGGGGTTATTGCTGACTTCCTTGAGAACTGCAAGAATCTGACGTTGTTCGTGCGCGAATCCACTGTAATCGTCACGATTCCAAGGGGTAGACGTGAGTGCTTCGGCAGTCAGAGCACGAAAGAAAGTCGATGCGTCAGCTTGAAAGATAGCGTCTGAGATACCCTTGAAAGAGGCAGCCACAGCATCGTCGTCAATGAACTCGTGCATCCTAGAATAGTCACCCTTCACAGCTCGACCCATGGCCGTTGCTGTAGACCAGATTTGCCAGGGCTGACCAGCATCTTTTGAAGCTTGGAGGTTAGTCCTGAGAATGTCGACATTGTCTCCAATCATCTCGTATTCCTCGTTTTCTAAGATCTTCGCAACCTCAGTAGCCACATTGAGCATTTCAGTATAAGCTGAGCTGCTCTGGTTGCTGTACTGCGACACATCCTTGTTGGTCGTAGCAAAGGGGAAGAAGGATCCCCATGTCGAACTATTCAAGGTTGGTTCTTCTGATCGATGGGTCACACGTGTGTCGAAAGTTACAATGGTAGCCATATCTCCCCAGCTAATGATTTGCGTAATATCACCTACGTCAATAATTCCCATAGATCCAGGCTGATGTCGAATTGGTATCCACTCAAAGTATGATTGGGCGGCGGCGTTGAAGCGTGTCATAACGTCCCCTTCGTCCCTATCACATTGCGCTGCATCCTTATCACTTTCCGGAGAAGTAACATTTGCTTCGCATACAGCTTGGTGGTTCTCGGCCCCAGTGCTCTCCTCGGTGCCTTGTCCAAATGGGTTGTTGGTGAATTCGTGATCATCCCAACATGCAATGAGTGGAGCTCGACGACGGAGGTTCTGTAGACCCTCGTCAGTATGGTACGTAGCCATTCGATTACGATAATCTTGAAGCGAAATTTGCTCCCACTTGGGAAGAATTTTTGCCTTACGCTCGGGACTGTCCGACGCATACGTGCTGTAGACTCCGTATTCGTACACGTAGTCTCCTGTGTGAATCCAAAAATCCAAATCCTTAATGGTGGACGCAATGTCATAGGCATGAAAGTATCCATTGGCAAAATGAGCACACGAGAAAACGGCGTAAACCATTGAATCGACTACATCATCAGGCCCGGGTGCTGTCTTGGTTTGACCAATTTGTGATACTTTGCCGGCTTCGTCTAAAGCGGGAAAACAGGGACAGAAGGAATTTGGTGAGCCTGCAAGAGTGTACCAGCGGGGTTTGCCACGTGCAACAAATTATTAATAATAAAACATATCGTACCTGCAAAAGCATATACATAATTCTGACCAGCTTCAAGACCCATAACGTCAATCTTGGCAACAAAGTCAGATTCTGCGGAGACTGTAACGTGAGCACGATGAAGCGCTGGGTTATTGGCAGGATCTAGGTGGTCCTCCACCTCCAGATCTGGGTCAACCTTGGCCATACGAAATTCGAGAATGACGGCGTCATCCTTAAGAACGGGTGTGTACCGAGTCCAAACAATCACTGCATTTGGCAATGGGTCACCTGTTTTGTTGATTTTTCCAAGCAAATACAATACGCGAAAGGATGGTGAGTTTATTACCGGTACCGGTACATGCATAAAAATTAAGGCAATGTCTCTATTGTGACACGTACCTGAAGCAACACCGTGATAAAATCCAGCTTCTCCACCGAACATGCCAGCCAAAATGGGTTCCGAGTCCGCGATACCGCTGTCCTGGAGAGAACGCTGACGCAAACGTCGAGATTCTTCTTTTTGTTGTTGCCTCTGTCCTTCGAGGGCGAGGAGTTCCTCGAGGTTCTCGGCGGCGAGCATGGCTGGCGTTAGTTCTGCCATTCCGTGAACAACTACTAGGCTCTGAGCAAGGAGCAAGGTAGCGATTAGAATGATAGCTTTGATCATCTTGCTTGTGTATTAGTTATTAGTTTATACTGTGCCAATACTTGAACAATCTACCAATGATCGAGGGTAGTGGACTTTTAGTATCAGCGTTGGCTAGCTACAAAAGATTTTATCAGAAATGAATGATGAGTGGATAAAATGGCCTGAAGATCCGATCTTGTACACGAGAGATTCATTCAAAGAAGATTTGGAATAAAGTAGACCCAAGGAGAACAAGCAAATACAGTTCCCTAGTACTACTACTAGTTCTTTAGATTCGTTAGTATCCTTAAATACTACTGGACTACTAATTTCTGAATTTGAGCGAACCCAAACATGATGCCAACACAACATCACCAAACAAAAAATTAACAGAATCGTTCATGAATAAACGTTAAAAAACGTTAACTTGCCTGCTTTTCAACTTTTTCTTTACTACGGTAGCTAGTAGTAGTGTTTAGACTAGGTCATTAATATCGTCACCGATCGTCACCGATCTATGTAAGCGATCTTTTGTACTACTAGTACTACAGCCATGGTACAGAACTATGGTACTCTACTGCTACGTAGTAGTTTACTACTACTAGCTAGCTAGCTAGCCCAGCAGGGTGCTGTCACATAACAAAGTACTAGTCGTACCAGTAGCACTACTACTAGCTACAGTATCTAGAGTAGTAATCGTAGCTACACTAGGAGGAGTAGTAGTAGACAAGTAGTATCATTACTACGGTATGAGAAAGTGGGCAATACGACCCACTAGCTAGTCAACTACTCCGAGTACTACTAGTAGTAGAAATAGATACTAGCTAGCTAGTCTAGCTAGTAGTACTACTACTAATAGAAGTGGTACAGTAGCTAGCAGACGTAATGGTACTGGTACCGATAGTAGATTTATTGCCTGGTACCATACTTAATGAATGAGTCTCCTGCTAGCATCATATGCGGTTAAAAAATTACGTACTCTATCCCAACATGTTTTTGCAACACCTGAACTCGTCAAAAAATAAAATTATTAAGGCACAATGGGACTTCTGCAAGCGTTATTTGCCCTGCTACTACTAGCTGTAGCGCATTCTGTCTCGGCTTTTCAACAACGACTACAATCCGCAATAACTTCCTCTACGCAAATCGAAAAATATCATTATCCCAAAATCTTGTGTGCTGCAGCTGTCCCGGAAGAAGAACAAAAAATACAAAAAATGATCGATGAAATTGATTTTCCTCCGCCTTTGACTGGACTCCAACGGACCACGCGTGCTTTGGAATTTTATAAACGCGTCTTGCCCGTTCTGGCAGCGTACAAATCCAAAGAACTGGAGCTTGGCTTGAAACGAAAATTTGGGGGCGACCGCAGGGTATCCAAAGAGGAGGAAGATGAAATATGGCATCAATTGGATGAATGGGGAAGTCAACGCATTGCCGATACAATTTCTGAAATGCGAGGTTTTTACGTCAAGAGTGGACAAGTTATTTCCACCCGCGTCGATTTATTCCCCGAAGCCTATACTTCCAAATTGCAAACACTCCAGGATGGACTGGAACCCATGCCATTTGAATTAGTCAAAAAGGTTGTGCGACAAGAGTTGTTGGACGGAGCTCCCCTGTCAGAACTCTTTGCATCGTTCGACGAGGAATGTTTGGGATCGGCCAGCATTGCTCAAGTGCACAAGGCTACACTACTGGACGGAAGAACGGTTGCAGTGAAAGTACAACGCCCCAATGTTGAGCCCAAATTATTAGGGGACGTTGCAAATTTGAAGCGCATTTCCAAATTGCTAGCGGAAAGCTTACCAGTGGATTATTACACTGTCTTTTGTGAACTTGGAGATGCTCTAGTGAATGAACTGGATTTTTTAGCCGAAGCACAAGCTATGCGGAAAATTAATTTGGCGGTGTCTCATAACAACGATGGAAGTGTCTGCCATAATCCTCCAGTGACAGTGCCACTTCCAGTCGGAGAACTGGTCAGCAAACGAGTGCTAGTGATGGACTTTGTGGAGGGTGCACCACTAAATCAATTGAGCCAGCTCATGAAAGATAAGGGCATCGAAGCTGGATCGCCGGAAGCGAAGATTGCTGGACGGAGAATTTTAGACAGTTTGGTTTCAGCTTTTGGGAGAATGATCTTTGGAGCTGGATTCATCCATGGTGACCCCCATCCAGGTAATATTTTCATCGGAGACGGCGGTAAAGTATCGCTCATTGACTGTGGGCAATTCAAAGCATTGCCGAGGCCGCAAAGAGTTCAATTAGCACAGCTTGTTTTGGCGGTAGCTGATTACCAAAACACCGAGTCTGATGACAACTCACAAGAGGAAAAGAAGCTTGCCAATCTAGTTCGGGACTTTGGTGTCACATTTATGGAAGGAGATGAAAGAAATGATGAGCTGGCATGTGCCGTTGCCTTGGTATTGTTCGGTGATACTGGCGTTCAGCTGCCGGGGAACTACTCCTCGAACGAGCTATCCGAGAAATCTCCCATTAGACTCGTGGCATCCTTTCCACAAGAGTTGGTGCTAATGGGAAGAGCCACCGTGCTGCTGAAGGGAATTGCCAAGAAGCTGGACTTGTCACTTTCGCTTGCCGACCGATGGAGCGATGGATGCCATTTAACGGTCAACGCGGCATCTGAGCCTGTGCTTCCACTTTGGTCGAAACAAATCGTGGGCAAGAGTGTGGAAACAGACGATAGCTCTTTCAATGGAAGGATAAGGTTCCGAGAAATTGCAAGTCTCTTCAAAGAGTATGCCAAGGGCAAGGGAAAGTGTCTTGCTGAGCGGACCGTAAACAGAATGCCATCCAACGTCAAGTCACGAGTTCTAAGCTATGCTGTTAAAAGGCAGGAGCGTAAGGATGCTACTAGCTAACATAACGCAAAACTGGACTTGCGCTCGTCTTTTTTCGGAAATAATGACACTAGACTAGCCTACTAGACGCACATTTACTGCATTTTTTGTGTTCATAACCTGATGGACACCACTCATTGTTAAACTTTCTACGCCCTTTTAACATCAGAAACCAGAAACACTGTTTTGTTCTCAAACAAGCAATACAGCAATTTTATTGCCTACCTCGACACTCCACCCGTGTAAAAACGAGCATCGTACACACGAGAAATGAAGCCACAAGCACAGCCAGCCTCATCTGATTCTGATTCCGAATCGGAATCCGACGATAGCGTTATTGTGGACCGGAAACCCAGTGCCATGAGAAAAACGAACACGGAAAGCGACTCTGACGAAGACAGTAGCAGCGACGATAGCGACAGCGATCAAGATGAAGGAAGTATCAGAAAATCGAAAAATGTAGACGAAGATGGCGGCGATAAGTGGAGTGACGAAGATGATTCCGAGGCAAATGACAGCGAGGACGAGGAGGACGAAACTGTTCCATCTTCCATGTCCTTGATGGAACGGCTCCGAAAGCAAGAAGACAAGCAAGCCTCTTTGACAACAACATTAGCATTGAAAATGAAACGCGAGCGTCGCAGTCGTGCAATTCCCATTGCTAAAGAACGGTTGCAACAATTCAAGAAAAAGCAGCGAAGCGAAAAGGACGACGAGGTTGTCAGTGACAATGACATTGACGGTGCCTCCAAAGCCAATAAGAAACGAAAATCGAAGCATGCTCCCACAGAGGTATCATCTCGTCGCAGGCACAACAAGAGTTTGAACGAGAGCGGTATAGGGGTTCAGATCGGTTCCAATCGGTATCAGCCACGGGATCCTCGCATGTCCAGTATGAGTGGTCACTTGGACGCCCAACAATTTGATCAAAACTTTGGTTTCTTGCACGACATGCAGGAAAACGAAATAAAACTGCTCAAACGCAAACTAAAGGCCTTGCAAAAACCGGGCCCAAAGGGTCAGCGCGAACGCAAACGTCTCGGAATTAGAATCACGGATACTCCCGAGTCTTTACAGGAGCGATTGCAAGATATGCAGACCAAATTGGCTCGACAGAATCAAGACCGGTTGGAACGCAATGCCAAACGAGCCGTCAAGCAAAAGATTCACGCGCAAGTGGCGGAAGGAAAGGGTGGTATGTACTTTCCCAAGCGACACGAATTGAAGGAAATGAAAATGGAAGCCAAGGTGGAAGAAATCAAAAAGGCCAAAGGAAAAAATGGATTGGACAAGTATTTGGCCAAACGACGGAAGAAGCAGAAGTCGGTTCATGCCAAGAAAATGAGAACTGCAGGAGGATTTGGTGGGGATCGACGTCCCTTTGGTGACGATGATTAAAACTACGGCTTCTCAATAGTCGAAACTGTAAGAGCTACGGTAGCGAGCTATTGTAGCGCATGTGTAGCCTTGACTTAATTTTTGCTCACGACCTTTAGTGACTGCAGTTCAATTATTCATCCTCCGTCTCGCCCATTAAAAAGTTCACCCACTTTTCTTGAACATTACTGCCTTCCAAGTGCTCCATGTCAGCCTTAGGAGGTGGAAGAGGAACTGCCACAGAATGAATTACCCTGCCAAACAGTTCCGAGCCTTCCCGTATATGAACCCTGCCCTTTTCGTCATCAGTAAAGTTCAGGAGACTGGCCATGAGTTCCAAAACCTGTCGTTTCTTGTGAGCATCTGTGGTGGTCAACCAATCCAGCAGGATATTCTTAATAACAGCACGGTCTATCACATCATCTTGGGTGGATTGCAATCGCTGAATGGCTTCGTCTAACGATCGTCGCATTTGCACATTTTCGGCACGATATTCATGAGCAGTCGCCTCCAGCTTTTGAACTTTTAGCATGACGGTCCGAGTCTCGGCATCGGAAGCAGCCTTAGCTTCGCGCAGTGCGGCTTTGTGAACTTCCTTAAGAGCCTCCATGGAGGCGGCGTGGGCAGCCGTCAGGTGAGCCTCAGATTCTATTCGCTGCTCTTCGAGCATGCCCATTTCTGCCTCTCGCTCGCTCTGGAAGGATTCTAGGGCTGCCTGTAGATTGTCGTTTGCCTTCATGATACGTTCCGCATCCGCCCGAGCTACCTGCAGATCTGCCTCCGTAGCCGCCAGTTGTTGCTGCAAGGTCTGAACTTCTCGCAAAGCCTCGCCTCGTTCAATTTCAATTTGTTCGCGATTGGTTTTTACGGATGATGCTTGTTGTTTCAAATCGCTACTTTCTCGTGCATGGCGCTCCTTCAACATGTGTAGCTCCATCTATGAAGAGGAGGTATAAAAAGTGAGATGCAAGCCAATCAGCGATATCAACTAAAAGAAGAAAAACCACGAGTAAAATACCTTTACGCTGCTCAGCAGTTCTGAATCTTGCTCCAATTCATCTATTTTCTCCTTAAACTGAACGCACTGTGCTTGCAACTTTTCTGCGTGAGCTCGAAGCGTTTCATTTTCTGCGAGGAGCTCATCCATTTCCGCTTCGGCCTCCTCGGCGCCAGCATGGTGCTCTTTCATATTGGATTGCAGATCTGCCACGGTCTTCTTCAGCTTTTGAATTTGTTCGTCGCGCTCGTCTAGCTGTGCCATGCTCTGTGCCAGCTGTTCTTCGGCCCGACGTAAAAGCGTCATTTGCTTCTTCTGCTGCTGCGTAGCACCTTGTTCGTGCATTGCCACAGCTCGGTCCTTTTCTTTTTCGGCTTTGTCTGCGCGAGCATTTGCTTCGTTCAGCCGACGTTCCATTTCATCGTGCTGTTGACGCAGGGCTGACTCCAGTTCGTCTTGGTGAGACTCTTGCATTCGTGACATCTGTTGAAGCAACTCTTCTTGCATGCGGTTCATTTCCAACTGGTGATCCTCGGCTTGGGCCTCCAAAAGTCGGGTTTCCTTTTGCTGAAATTGGATCAACTGGGTTTGATGATCTTCTACGACCTGTCGCTCTTTGACTGCGGCTTCGTCTTTCATTTGTGCCATCTTTTGTTCGTTCTCAGCTAGTTGGTCTTGCATTGTCTTGAATTGTTGCTCATATTCTTTCAACTGCTGTTGCTGCTGTTGGATTATTTTATGTTGTCTAGGGTCCGGTTCAGAAGGTTGTTGTTTCGGCTGTGGTGGACGACCAGTCTGGGATTGAGATCTGGCGGAGGTACTTGAAGACGCACTGTCCGTCGAAATTTTTTTCTGAATATTTTGTGGTGCACCGTTGGGTGCTGGTTTGTTCTGAGAACTTTCAGTACTGCCCGTAGAAACTTTCGACTTTAATTGAATTGGCTTTGCAGCGACTTGCCCCTGAGACGACGCTTCGACCCTATTTGCTTTCGCGGCAGTGGCTTGCTGCTGCTGCTGCTGTTTTTTCTTCTCCATCATTTCTTCTTGCTGCATTTGTTTCTTTCTCGCGAGCTGCTTTTCTTGAATTTCCTGTTGTTGGTGTTTGGCTTCTGCTTGTTTTTGCTGTTTGAATTTCATTGCTCGCTGGGCCTCCTCTTCTTTTTTTTGCTGCTTAGCAACTAATTCTTGTTCTCGCATTTCCTTCTGTCTTAGCTCTTTCTCTTTTTCTCGTTTCAATTCCTCCTCCCTCTGTTGTTTAGCAATTAATTCCTTCTGCCGCAGCTCGTCCTCTTTGCGTTTGAGATTTTCTGCCTCCCGTTGCTGTTGAGCAATGAATTCCTGTTCTCTCAATTGCTTCCGTTTTATCTCTTCCTCTTTTTTGCGTTTCAATTCTGCCTCCTGTTGTTGTGCAGCAATTGCTTCTTGTTCTCGCAATTGAATCTGTCGTAGCACTTCCTCTTCTTGACGCTTCCGTTCTTCTTCCTCCCGTTGTTGCTGTTCTTGCTGTTGTTTAGCAATTAATTCTCGTTCCTGTTGTTGTCGAAGCTCAAGTTCTTTTTCCTCCTGCAGACGACGATTTTCTGCTATTTGCTTTCGTTTTGTTTCATTTTGAACTTGTCGCTCCACCGCTTTCGTTGCTTCTTGCTTTCGTTTTTCTTCAACTTGTTGTTGCTGTTTGAATCTTTTAGCTGCATCGGATTCCTCTTGCTGCTGCTGCTGCTGCTGCTGATTCAATGCTGTGATTGTGGTCTCCTTCTCGCTGGTTTCTGAAGAAGCCAGGACGCTTCCCGATAAATCACTCACGGACTCTCCGCTGGGTTTGCGCATAGGTCTTGCCATTCGTCTATCTGCACTCCTCGATGATAAGCTGTCCATGCGCTGTCGTAGAGGCCTTGGACCATCGCCTTCGACGACGGCCGAAGCTGCCTTTGCAGAGGTATGTGATTGCTTCTTGGTCGATACATTGCTGGTGTAGTCCTCACCCCAATCATCATGACTGTCTGTAGATTGTTCTTGAACTTTCGCAGGAGTAGTCTCCGGGGCTAGCATGGTTGCAGCATATTGTAATAACGATGCAGGTTCTTCTTCTTCTATCAGTGCAGCATCTGCAATTCGGGAAGCAGCACCGGTTGTTATTGTTGTTGTTGCTGTTGTACCGTGCATGTCCACCACTTCACCTGTTTCGTCCTCATCAAAATTGTACTCTTCCTCTCCTTCGTTCTCCTCCGCTTCGTAGCGGTTCTGATCTTGATCCAACGCTTTTGTTAATCGACCAATCAAAGCAAAAGGTGATTTAGGAACCAATCCGATGTTGTTGTTGTTGTTGTCGTCGTCGTCGTCATCGTCATCATCATCATCTTCGTATTCATCGTCGTTTTCGTAGTACTCATCGTCATCGTCATCATCATCAAAGTCTTTCGGTGCTACTGCATTAGCAACTTCTCCCAGTGCTGTATTTGCAGATTGAATTTTATCCTTGGCCCACTGACTCCACATTCTTTTAAGACAGACGAAATGTTGTTGTTGTTTGCTGTCTTGGATGGTAACTTAACTTGCGTATGTGTGTGGAGAGTGGAGAGCGATGGATCTTTCGGGTTTTTCTCTTGACCAAAAACAGCTTGGTGTGAAGAGTTGTTAACCCAGGATGAAATAATTCTTTTTCAATATCAGATCAGACGGACTAGAATAAAATAAGAGTATATATTATATATTTTAGTTGTGTACTCGAGTACAGAGTGGCTGTAATAGAGTGTTGGTGTTATTAGCTACGGTACTAGTACACGACGTTACAACGGATTTATTTAGACTAGTTTCATGCTGGCCATGGCCGATGTCAAAACAAGGTCAGCCAACATCAACATCGACGAAGAGAAGCGTTGCTGGTCGGACGACGGAAAGACGCTCAATAGCTATGAGCAGCCAATCTCTACCGTTAACAAGAAGTACTAGTAGACTGGTTGGTACCAAATTAAGCCCAGGTGGACTACGGCAGTTTACCTTGTCTCCTGTTAGGGACGATGATAGGACTCAGGAGTTAGGTCTTACTCTATTAGGTCGTGTGCCTATGCCTGCTCTGTATCCACAC
>Ga0100402_1000504_pt1 | contig 45793 bp, 39 predicted proteins | sample CryGeyme20150102_FD_80419 | JGI IMG/M metagenome (GOLD analysis project Ga0100402, IMG submission 80419) | Groundwater microbial communities from Crystal Geyser aquifers in Utah, USA - Crystal Geyser metaG 2015-0102 | ecosystem: Environmental > Aquatic > Deep subsurface > Groundwater | place... | reverse complement strand
GTTCATAATACATAAGCCCCAAAAAGTTATTTTGGCCAAAACTACCCCGGGATATTTTTTTTCCATATCCCGGGATGGTTTTCCAAATCCCGGGGTCGCCATATCCCTCGTTTGGTGATAACAAATCTTTGGGTTCTCATTTTTAGCTTCAACCCTAATCGTATCACTCATGCACAGTTCTGTCAAGTTAATGTAGCAGTGATGCAAACAAAATTTATTCCAAGGTATGCGATTGCAACGGCCCACGCTCCATTTTGTCAAACTTGTCTTTGTCGGAAAGAATCATAGCGCTGTTGCTGTGGGTAGCACAAGAGAAATCCAGTCATTTCGTTGCGCGCTGTGAAAATACCTTTATCACTTCCTGTGATGGAAACTTCCGATGAACTTCACTTCATTTGCGATGGAACATGCATGCATGTCTGGTTCTATTTTAGATATTTTGATAAACACAAACCGATTCAGACCTGTCAAATATTAGCTTGATGCAGGACAAACAAACATGCCTACAATTTCAAAGGCATTTCCTTCGATCAGTTCCAGTTTGAGATTTATGGCAGTTGTCGATGCAGACAATAAGATTGGATCAATATCAATCGTCGTTGGCAATGCTACAGTTGAGGGAGAATCATGAGTTCCTTCAATGATTCCAGCCATGGTATGTGGAGGTTGTGATGAAATTTGTTGAAGCCAGCGATTTTCCAGATCTGTCTTTGTTGTATTGCTGTTATTGTAATCGCCGTGAAACAGCGCCCGTCTGTGTCTTCTTTGTCTGGTTTTGAAGCCATCAGAAACAGCTGAGACATCCCATTGAAGCCTTGCAGTGGGAAACTTTGTCTTGTCGTGAAGGACAGAAAAAATACGAATGAACCAACGGTGCTGCTGCGGTGAAGGTGGTAAAGAAAAGCGCAAATTAAGCGACGCTTTTTCTTGTGTAGCCGATAGTCTACCACCATCCAAAGGAGTCCACCCCCCGATGGTGGTCCCCTGTTGAATATACTGTTCCAATAAATTAGTCAATTTTTCTTTTGTACCAACAATTCCTCCCCAGAATTTAAAGACACACTTTGTATGCATCGTACTCTTTGCCTGTTGACATTTTTCCTGAGTAGCATCCTTTTCTGCATTCCAGAGCATTTTGATATTACCCAGTGTCACATTGGTATCAAGATTGGGTGGAATGATATTCTCGACAAGATCAACTGCTTCCGGTAGCATTACATCATCAATACTAACTCCCTCTGTGATGCTGCTGACAGTTGTACTGGAAGGTCTTTGTTCGGCAGCACAGAAACTCACAGTATACTTCAAAAAGGAATACGCCAACGTCAAGGTCATGGCGATCGGTCCCACCATTCCATGTTGAATGATTTCCTCCACCGAAGCTTGTTGCTTGTTTTCTGTCACGTGAGACGCAGTAGTAGTAGCAGTAGTTTGTAATTGTTCATCCAAATGACTCGTCCAATCCTTCAAAAGGGAATGCTCTAAGGGAGAATCTTCGGATAGATAAACCAATTTACGAATCACTTCAGCGTAGCTTACAAAGCCAATTTCGTAATAGTCAGACAGTAATCGCAAAACCCGTGCTTGTGTATTTTCGGCCATGATAGGCCCTTGCTGGTTTCCAACGTAGTCATCGGTGACAATAAGGAGGGGTGGTTCGTAAGTTTTGCTTGCTTTTGGTGCTGCTGCTGATGTGGATGATGATGATGCATCACATTGCACTGGTGGTTGTAAGCATGCGCGAATGAAATCTTGAACAATATTTTGTTGTTGATAATAATAATTGATCTCTTCGGCTGCTTTTACGCTGCGCTCGGGCGGGTACATGTCGTGTGCATGAAAGGCACTCAGAATAACATCTGGTCCATTCCCATCATTCGATGCAGCTATAAAATCGAGCCATGCTCGATTCTGTACCACGGCCGTATCAAATTCTGCCGTCGTAGAAATGTAGGGTGGATGGTACATGGGAAAGATATTAATAATAGCGTGCCGTTGCGATGGTCGATTGGAAGACTCCTGCTGCTGCTGATGATGATGATGCATCCGATTGAGTACCATGTTCACAAAGGCTTCCAATCGTTTGGGCCACAGACATTCGCTGCTGGATTCTGGTCCGTATCCTGTCCTATTTTCGATGGGTGTTTCTTCTCCGGGTCTAACGACTTCACAATTTTTAGAACCTGCTCCAAATGCTACGACACGAATCACGGGAGCCTTCGTAGATTCCATCCGAGCCTTGATCTTTTTCAAGAGAGTTCCCCAGGCCCGTCGAGATGGTCGTGACCGATGCCCGAGCTCCAAAAACTGCGGAGTTAGAAACTGTAGTAATTTGGCCGTCAACAATCGCGAAGTCATTTCTTCGACATTGGACGATTCTTCTACTATACCGTGTAAGTTTTCATTCCACAACGCTGCCGCTGAAATGTCCTTTGGAACGAGCTGACAAAAGCTGTTGTCGTCGGCTAGTACATGAGTGCTGTAATTGTAGAGTATCTTGTTCTCAATAATAGTATTCTGTGAATGATTCTTCCAGACATCGACACAGTCTTGCGTTAAATTCATGATAGAAACAGTTTGCGTGGGAAGGAGCAAACCATTTTGAACAATGCGCGAAACAGAATTGGATGTCCGTTCAAAGACCAAAAGCAAAACAATACCAGAGGACACTACTAAAAGACCATTCAAAATAATCTGATCCCATCGACGATGATAATAATTATTGTCTTCCATTCTACTGCAGTACAGTAGCACTGGGTGATTGGTGTATCGGATTTGCGATTGGGGTTGAATGAATGGATTTCGAACGGCTGTAGCTGTAAATCTGTTACTGTACTGTATTAACAATTAACAGTATATCATTATTTTTTGTGATTTTCGAATTCAATGAATAAATCGCAATGGCAGCAGAGTCATAATTCGTTTTGTCAAAAATCTCATTTCGAATTTTTTTACTGCAGTAACTCTAAACTTACGGTATAACAGCTGACTCAGTCACTGATTTGATTCGTGTGATGTACGATTACTACTACCGGTACCGCTACTAGACCTCTAGCTAGTAAACAACAGAAATATTGGAGTACCTCGGAGTGGTAGACTACCAGGTAGCTAGTATTCGAACAAGGTGCATTCACTTCATTCTATTACTGCAGTACTCTATTTTTTAAGCTTAACAGCAGGAGTAGTGTGTATTACTACTCGAGTGGCTACCTACTGACCTACCGTCGCCATTAGTACACTCATCCATCACAACGTTTGCAGTCAAGACGCTGAATTGAGAATACACTGCTACTGCTACAAGAATTTGTTTATGAAATCTTCATCCAAATTTGTGGCGGTACCGTGGTTGTTGTTGTTATTATTATTTTGGACCACCATCATGGCATCATGCCTTTCCGTTCCAAAAGTAATGGGACGTTCATGTTGTTGTAATAGTGGATTCATAAAAAAGTCTCAAATGGCATTTATTCGGCCTTTTGGATCTGCTGCTTATTATCAACGAAGGCAACAGTATTCAGAAGCTGGTAAACCTCGGACACAACTCTTTCCTTCCTTCTTCATCAGCCATCATTCTGTGCTGCTTGTACACAGGCAAAGCAGCAATCGGCTTTATGCAGCGAACGATAATAATTTTAATAGAAGCGACAATACATCTAGCTTGTCCACACAATTCAACACTACTACTGCTGCTGCTGCTGCTGCTGCTGCTGCTGCTGCTGCTGCTGCTGCTGCTGCTGCTGCTGCTACGACTCCACAACAACAACAACAAAATCAACAACAAGAACGACCAACTTTGCATTCGTCCGAAATGACATCATCATCACCATCACCATCATCAAAACCACACAATTCCAACAACAATCCGCAACGGCGCCAGCTCTCGTCCTTACGCGAACCACCTTTTGAACCGTGGATAGTGCCCAAATCGGTTGATATTCCCGTGGACAAAATTGACATGTCATTTGTTCGTGCTTCTGGTTCTGGTGGACAGAATGTGAACAAGGTCAATACCAAGGTTGAATTACGATTTCATGTCATGGAAGCAGATTGGCTCCCACTGGAAGTTCGCGAACGACTGTACGAGCAGCAGCGCAGTCGAATCAATAAGAAAGGATTTTTGTCCTTACAGAATCAAGAGCATCGGACGCAGGAAAAGAATCGCAAATCGGCTGTTAGTCGATTGCAGACCATGATACTGGAAGCCTATCCCCGACCGAAGATACGAAAAATGAGAACCGGAGTCAGTGAGGGTGCCAAAGAACGCAAAAAGGAATTCAAAAAAAAGCGCAGTGATGTGAAACAAGGACGACGACAAGTTAGTTCGAGGGATTGGTAATAGTACCAGTATCAGTAATTCTTGTTTGTTGTACGAAGATGAAGACAATATTTACAACATAGCAGCCTGCCAGTCAGTCAGCCAGCTAGTAGCCAGTGGAAACGTTTTTGTTGTTGTTGTTGAAAAAAAAAAACTCTTGTCAACCAACAAAGGTAAAGAATTGTTTGATTGTTCAATGCCATTCTCTTTGTACGGTTTGGAACTGCGCCCACGAAATAGCAGAATCGGGTGGTCCTGTCCGGTGATCCTCTCGAACATAAATGTTATATTATGGTGCAGCAGTAGTACTGTTTTGAAAACAAAAACAAAAATTGGCCAAGAACGATACCACGCGCTCAGTCAGTAGGAGAAGAAAAAAAAGCAGAGCAAAAGAAAGACACAATATTGCCAGTCTTTCTGGCAAAGAAAAACTGTCCGTTACTCAAATGTAAAAAGTAGTGCAGCGCGCGGCTAGTAGACCTACTGGACTAGTCTACTTGTCTCAAATAATTGCCTTTTTCATAGGAACAAAAAAATCTCTTTGAAATGGATTGGTCTACTAGTAGTAGTAGTGGGCAAAAGGGACCCTCCATTTTGCTAGTAGTACTACTGGTACATTGGTGGACTGTGCTGCAGTTGCTTTTCTTCCACTCTCAGCGGAGTACTAGTAGGGCTAGCTAGTGCAACTTTGCTACGACCTTCAGCACGAACAAGCCAGGTTGCGCGCGGACTTTTTTAGTCGTTCCACGAGTAACCCAATCAGGTTTACCATGAAGCAATACGGCGTAGAATTCTACAAGCTACTATTCTCTAGCTAGAGCTACGAGAGTAGAAGTACTACCGTACTAGTAGTAGTAGTAGCGGCTAGTACTCCTAGTAGTACTACTGTACTACTGTAGAAGTAGCTAGTAGCAGCACTTAGTAGTAGTGGTAGCTAAAGTGCTACTACTACTACTACTACTACTAGTAGTGCCACCTGATGATTTGGATACCTATCCCAACGCAACAACTCATCGTTAAAGCACCGAGAGAATTTTATTATTATTTCTACAAGTATCTCATCAACCCAGGAATAAAACATCAAACATCAAAATTATTATTATTATTTGAACTGCCGCTGTTGGTTGTTGGTATAATTATTATTCTCTGGACTCCAAAGTGAATAGAAAGTTCTACTATTATATTATACAGTATTGAAAACAGCACAATCAACGACTACTAAATTAATACTCTACTACTCTAGAGAGCAGCTAGTTAGTCGTAATTCGTAATACATCATAAACGGAACGAAGAAGACGAAGACGACGGAAGAAGAAAGAAAAAAAAAATGAGCAAGTCTCCATCTCTTCGTCGCATCCAAGCTGATATTCGTGAACTTGCCCGAGATCCATCAGATCGTTATCATGCTGCTCCATTGGAAGATGATATGTTCGAATGGTACGTGCTTTATTATTATTATTATTTTTTCTCGGTGTTCTGTTATTATTAGTACTGTTTAGTATTTAGTACTACACTGGCTGACTCTGGTTGACTTGGCTTGGCTGGGTGTATATACTCTGCAGTTGTAAAGATTGCTGGAACAATCTGATTTTTGTTGGTTGTTGTTGCTCGAGTATACGTATTTTTTATTTTTTGTATACTACTAGACTAGTATCACAAACGGTGTGCGGTGTGCGAGTTTGTACGTGACTCATACATTTCGCTTATTATTATTATTTATTTGCCATGCTGTGCTGCTTCGTTCGGTTAAATTAATTTTTATGAATCTTTGATACTACTGTCATTTATCAGGCACTTTACCATTCGAGGAGCGGATGGAACTGATTTCGAAGGTGGGGTATACCACGGAAGAATTCTGGTAAGTTTCTTCTAGAGTTAAATTTCATCTAATGTCATCATAAGCCACCTCCACCTCCCCCCCCCCTTTTCCGTTTTTGCCTTCTTTGTTATTGTTATTGTTATTGTCAGCAAATTTGTTGTCTCACGCTAGTGCAATATAATATATTATAATTATATTATACCATGTCTCCTCTCCTTGTCATTGCAACCTTTTTTTGGGGGGGGGTCTCTCAGCTTCCAGCCGAGTACCCATTCAAGCCACCTCATATCATGTTCTTGACTCCATCCGGACGTTTTGAAACAAATACCAAAGTTTGTTTATCTTTTAGTGCCTACCATCCAGAATTGTGGCAACCAGCGTACGTTTTGGTTGTCGTTTGTCGTTTGTCGTGTGTTTCACTTGTGTGTTGTGTGTGTGTGTGTTGTGTTCCATAATATCTAACCATACCATATACCATACCATACCATATGGTTATATTGCGAACATTTATATTTGTTTCATACATGTTTCTTTCGTTCGCGCCATTTGCTATAAAACACTACCCATCTCTTCACGCACACACACACACACACACACCACCCAAAAACAAAACAAAAAAAACAACAGGTGGGGAATACGTCTAATTTTAGAAGCCTTGATAAGTTTCCTTCCAACACCCGCTGATGGTGCCATTGGTGCTTTGGATTGGACCAGCGACGAACGGAAGAGATTGGCCAAATCCAGTATCCAATATCATTGCTCTACATGTGGATGCAAGGCAGTAGATTTGTTACCGGAACTCAAACCGTTCAAAGCTGATCATGGAAGCGATGCATTGGTGGAGGATGGGAACAAGCAAGCCAAAAAGAAATCGTCATTATTTGAAAAAGAAATTGCCAGATTACGAGAATTGCAACAACTGCAACACGGAGAAAATGTTGTTGACGAAACTATGGCTGACGAAACACAAGCAGCAACAAAAGATACGAACAGTAATGTCCCCAATAATACCGATGTTGAAGGAGGAATTGAAAAGCTGGAACGAGGCCTCGAAGAACTGAAAGCAGAAATCGACAATTTTGATATGAAGCAGCAACAGGACCAGGAAAAGCAGGGACTTGCCACCAACAATGCAGAGGCGCCTACGTTGGTAAACGAAACATCAGCCGCTGTGGAGTCACAGCAGGGAGTCGATAAAGCAACGGCAACAACATCCAACAACAAGTCTTCGGTCTCCACAACGGCTCAACCTACAGCCACAACACCCGTGACGGGACATCATCCGCAGAACCCTGCTACCGATTCTCATGTTCAAGTTGGACCGCCAAAGGAAGCCGAACAGCCTGTTGGACAGGAACAACTCGATAATGAGTCAGCAACCATTAATCCACAAGGATTGCAGCCTCATCATCATCAGCAGCAGCAGCAACAGCAGCAGCAGCAGCAACAACAACCACCGCAAGGTCCTCCTCAAAACGATGATGTCTTGTCTTGGATGGTGGATCCTGTCCTTCACGGCATTATTGTTACATTGGCCGTTCTTTGTTTTTTCTTGTTGCGAAAATTACAAGCCTTGATGGAGGAACTTCAACAGTTGAATGATGTTTTGGAAGATTGATTTGGAGTCCACTTACTTTCTGCCACAAACATGATTCATTTTAGTTTGCCCAATACTTTAGGTCTCACCATACGAGCATTTTAGTAAAGTATTGCGATACATTTACACATACTAGAAACTATTTTACCCGGAGATTCAAAATTCAAAATAATCGGCAGTTTCTCTACTTTTAAGCTTCCATCATTACATAGCTTCATAACCATCTTCCTCCACAAGTTGTATTACTCCGTTCTTTACGGATGCCACTCGACACAAGCTGTGAATGACAAGATTAAAACCAGACAAGCTTTGTCGACCGCTGTCGTAAACTTTTTCTAAAAGGACGCCCACACCGACAGCTTCGGCTCCTGCGTCCGCCACAATACGCAGCAGAGCTTCTTGACTCGAACCGCTTGATAGGAAGTCGTCCACAATCAGTATGCGTTCATCTTCATCGAGATGATCGGCAGACACTATGAGCTCGCGATTTTTTCCGACTGTTTTGCTAGAATAGCCCGCTTGTATAGTATTTGCCATGACAACACTGCGTTCCTTCCGAGCATAAACGACAGGTACTTGCAAGTACTTGGCCATTGGAAGTGCAATAACTAGGCCTGTCGTAGCAACTGTCAGGATTTTGGTAGGTCTCAAGTCTTTGAATTTGCTTGCCTTTATTCGTATGGAAGTAGTATAGAGAATGGTCCAGAACAAATAATTTAAGAGTTGGAAAAGGTGAGTTGTTTACAAATAATATATAAGCAACATAATAGGTGCTCGTCCTTGCTTACCAATTCTTTGGCACAGTCGTCCATGAGGTTCACGTCGACTTTCGAATCCATAAATGCTGAAACGTCAATTATATCGTTGGGCAAAACTTTTCCTTCCTTCAGCACTCGGTCGCGTAATTTCAAGCTGGCCTTTCCGTAGGCTCCGGTTGTCTCGTCCGTGGGCTTACGCAGCCACTTTTGATATTCCAAGTCAAACGTGAGCTGGAGCTTCTTCATCATTTCGTTGATAGCTTGATTCATTGGGATGAATGTACGCATTGAGTTGGAAAAGTATAAATCAACGTCTGCTACTCCGTACTCATATATCTCCATTTCCCCGTCGTAGTAACACAGACAGCTGCGAAAGCGTGTCACTCGGGTAGGTTCAGAAAAAAATTTCAGTGCTTCGCACATGTAATCAACATGCGCACCAATGTCATTGAATCGATAACCGGACAGAACCCGTGGATTATCATTGACTCCAGGTCGCCTTACCGTTGTTGCTGTTGTTGCCAGGACTGGTTCAATTTCAAATGACGTACGGGAAGCAATGCATGGCAGTCCCGTTGCTTCGTGTACCTGCCTCGCCTTGTAGGAGGCCAAGTCCTCGATCGAGTAATTGATACCATCTTCGATGCGTCCATCCTCAAAATCACCAAAATTATCCGCAAATTGGATTCCGTAATCTCGAAAGGTTCCTTGTAAATTGTTGAAGCACGCACTGTCAACGGCACTGACCCACATGGTATCATACCCCTCAATGGAATTCGGAGCGAGATTTTGAAAGTAGGCTGCCGCTTTGGGATTGTTCTTCGCCTTTTGAAGTCGTTTACTTTTGACCGTAATATCAGCAATTCTTTGCTGAAAGTCCTTTTCATACGCCTCATCATCTAGTATATCTTGAGCCTCATCATTATCGTCATCATTCCACAGGAATTCCGAATCTAATATGTTTTGTAGAAATTCCAGCCAGCAATTTTTTTTTAATGTTATAAAAAGATAGATGCCAGCCAGGGAAGAAAATAGTAGATGACGTTGAATTAGCTTCTATGAGAAACCTATAGAATAATACTCGTAGTAATATAAACGCAAAATTGACAAGTAAAGTATTCAAACAAACAAAAAAACAGCTCTTACCTTGGTTCGGCTCGATCTTCATTGTATCATCATCGCGATCTTGATTGTCATCTGTTTTCTCGCCCCAATGATCCCATGGCTCATCACCTTCCATCATCCAGGGACTACTACCGCTACTCCTGCTGCTGCTGCTGCTGCTGCTGCCAGTACCAGCTGTACCATCATCGTCTTCCTGTTCCCATTCCTCGAGTTGTTGGTCTAGTGGTTTCGCATTATCCGAAAAGTCCGTGTATTCATCCTCCTCATTCTTATTATCATTATTTTGTAACAGTGCAATAAGATCATCGTCCAACCAATTATCAGTCACACAAAAGGCACTAAATTCTTGAAGGGTCGATTCTGCCGATTTTCGATCCATCAACGATCCTCCTCTTGTTGTTGTTGCTGCTGCTGCTGATGTCGACATGGGAGCAGTAGCAGCAGCAGTAAAACGAGGACTCTGCTGTGATTGTTGTCGTAATTGTTGTTGTTGTGACAATGCATTTAATCTCATGGCAATATCGGCTAAGGAATATCCTGTTGTTCCTGTTGTTGTATCATAATTCTTCATACTGTTCCGACTATTGGTAAGCGTGGTAGTTCGAGTTATTGGTGTCGTCATTGAAGTAGCTGAAGTAGCTGTTGTCGTCGCTGAGGAGGACGAGGACGAGGTTGAGCCTGCAGCAACGAAAGGATTCATCGTGTCTCCCGCCGCCGCAGCAGTAGGAGTAGGAGTACTGCTACTACTGCCACCTCCATCTGCTAACTGATTCTGCAGACGCTGTCGTTCCATTTCTTTCCAAAAAACATCATCGGGTGATGAATTAGAATCAACATCTTCGTACCATCGATTCAAATCATCATCGTGATCGTTGTTGCCATTGATACCTTTGTTCTTCTTTTTCGCCAAATAGAGTGTTGTAGTAGTAGTGCTGGTGGTGGTGCTGGTGGTGGTGCTGGTGGTGATGCTGCTGGTTGACATTCTATTTGAATTTGTCAAATCATTATCATTCCATCGATGACGATGGAGACTGATGGGTTGCTGCTTCATGAAAGGTGTACTCACTGTACTCGTAGGCGAAAAGCAATCAACCATCATGTGCGTTGTTGTTGTTGTTGTTGTTATTGTTGTTGTTATTATTGATAGAATCACCATTACGAATAGAAACAATGAGCTGTAATCTAGTTTCTTGTGGACACATGGTTTTCTTTGGTGGGTCTGAATAATGTCCAATCGTTTTGCTTTCTCATCGGTACAAGTATCACCACTACTACTAGTACTACTAGTACTACTACTAGTACCTGTTATAATGGTAGCAGATTCAGCGGAAACAACGACTGGTCGCATTTGATTATTATTTGTTGTTGTTGTCATGATATCTCTGTCGTACTTGTGTGAGCAAGCTGTGCAAATGCAGGAGGGGGGAGGGGGGATATCTTTTATGATCTTTTCTTCCCTTTTAGAACAACAACCCAAACAATGCTGTATCCTCGTCTTTCGATACGGATTGCTGTACTAGCTGTACTAATGATATCGTACCGCCGCCTGGTAGTAATTTTTAGACACACTGCTAATATTATTATTACTATTATTATTATTATTATTATTTTTTAATGTATCTTGTAGTTTGCAAACACAATCAATTATTGGATTTGTACCTAGCATTATTATTTGTTGAACTGTCGACTAATCGCCACCCGGCTGTTGTCATGTTTTTCTGACGTCATAACTACTATCATTGTAGGTACCTGATATTGCGAGATTTTGTTTGTGCGCGAATGTGCGCCCAAGCAGCAACAAGAAGAAGGGGAAAAGCGGCATACCTGGTACTGTAGATGAGAGAGGAAGAAAAAATATTAACATACTGTATTAATAATAATAGAAATTCTTAGATGTTCCAATGCGAGTCAAAACTATTTATTTTTTACTCTATTATTATTGAACGAAACAGCTCACGCAGGAGTACTTGGTATCTACTGGGTATCATCCATGGTGTGCATTGGTTACTGGTATGATGATGGGGAAAACAAAAAACAAACGTACTCTACTACACTAGTAGTAGTGAACACTACTGCACAGGTGGTGGTTGGTACTATGGTACTACTACTAGACCCTAGTACTCTACTAATACACCAGCATCCTTCGTTATCTCACAATTTTGGCATGCCAAAGAAATAAATAATAATAATACGTACTCCTTCATCTCTCTCAATTTCTTTTTAAGATCGTCGTCTATTCTAAATAACAAGATAGAGAGTAATCATTAATCATTAAAAATTATCCTTTCCTTCCATCATGTCCACTAATACTACTACTACTACTACCACCAGTGGTGATGATACACCACCAACCTTTAACGAGATCATGAACAAGGCAGCAAAAAGTGCTCTTCGTGGTGGAGTTGCAGGTGCTGCTGCTATGGGTGCCAATGTTGTTTGTCTCATGTGGATGAGAACGACGGTATGTTTTTGACTACTAGTATACTACTACTACTACTACTACTACTACTACTACTACTACTACTACTACTACTACTACTAACGTTTCTATTATGATTTTTGATATCAAGACACACTTTTTTCGTTTTGTTTTCGTTCTCTCTTTTCTCACTTTTTTTTTTTTTTACTCGTTTGTTGTGTTTTTTCCTTTTTACAAAATACCACCAACAACAGATCAATTATCAATATCGAAGTGGTGTTAGTTTCCCTACGGCACTTAGAACGTTGTACGCTGATGGTGGTATTCCTCGTTTTTATCGCGGAGTTCTACCTGCCATGCTTCAAGGTCCATTAAGTCGCTTTGGTGATACAGCTGCTAATACCGGTGAGTACTGTTATACGTTATGAACATCATAATATTATGATACACTTGTATTTATGGTATTATTATTTTTAGTTACAATGCAATCATTTTGGCATTGGGTACTAAAATCTAAAATCATGACAGGAAAAAGCAACGTTTGACTGACCTTACTTGCTGTTTTTTAATCGAACTCATTCTCATCCTTCTTGTAAAAATAAAAAAAATCAACATTATGATTTCATAACAATATATATATTACAGGAGTCTTAACACTTCTCAACAGTTTCGATCAAACCAAAGATCTCAACATTGGAGTAAAATCTGGCTGTGCCAGTGCCGCTGCTGCGGGATTTCGTATTGTCATCATGCCCATCGATACTGTCAAGGTAAGGCATTCACACGAAAGAGAAAAACACTTGATTGGTTTGGGATTTATCAGCATCATCATCATTATTATTATTGTGTGTTGTCAAGCCTTGCGTATGCATTTTTTACTGCTCGATTCTTTTTTGAACCATTTCGTTCTAAACTCTAAACTCTAAACTGCTTCATCTGTCCTGCACACCAATGAACAAAAACTTTTTCACAATCCAATCATGGCACTGCAATCATTGCCGTTCAATCCAACACCCCTCTTACCCCTTACCACATCATCAACGATTACCAAAATACACAAAACCACCCAACAACAACAAAAACCAAAAACAATCCTTAGACAACAATGCAAGTGACCGGAAAATTCTCAGCCGTGTTGGACAAGGTGAAAATTGCTGGTCCCGGGGCTCTGTACAACGGTTCGATTGCTGCTGCATCAGCTACCTTCGTAGGACATTACCCTTGGTTTGCCACGTACAATTTCTTGTCGGAGAAAATTCCCAAACAGGACACGCAAATCAACGAACTGGGACGACGAGCCCTTTTGGGATTTTGCAGTTCCGCGGTCAGCGACACCTGCAGTAACTCGATTCGCGTCTTGAAGGTGTATAAGCAATCGCATCCCGATCAGCTGTCCTATCCCGAAGTCCTTCGTCGTGTCCTGGCCGAATCTGGTGTGACGGGACTGATGTTCCGTGGGTTGGAAACCAAAATCTTGGCAAATGGTCTGCAGGGTATTCTCTTTTCGATTTTGTGGAAGCATTTTGAAGAAGCCTTCTTTGGAAAGAAATAGGTGCCATATACTCCCGAGTACCACACATCTGCTCCGTTGTGCAACAGCAGCTAATAATAGGTGCACGGTGGATTTCAATTCACAGTCAATAAATAATACAATTTCATTTATAATCTCTTGTGATGTTATTATCGTATCCATTTTTGACCAAGACAAAAAGTACAGCAATATTGTCATTTTATTTTGAACAGAAAATTATTTGTCGATTTCGAGCAGAAAAAAGAACCAAGTAACAACCAACAACCCACTACTGGAACAGCGTGGAACATACCCGTGCGAACCTCTAACAGCCTATCCGTAGCACCGAATTTTCTCTGTCGCTCCCTTTTCTGCGGACTGAGGTTTCCCAAATCGGCCACCATTGGAAAGATATTGCTGATGGTACTTTTCTGCCGGCCAAAATGGCATGGCCTTTTTACATTCGGTCGCAATTGGCCACTTGTAATTGCCCGCTACTTGTTCAAATCGCTTTCGAGCAATGCTTTCTTGTTCGTCTGAATGATAATACACTCCAGTGCGATATTGCTTGCCATAATCTCGTCCCTGGCCGTTCACAGTGGTCGGATTGACTTGCTGAAAAAATGCATCCAGTAGTGCATCGTAGGTGCATTCCTTCGGATCATAGTAAACTACTACAGCCTCTGTGTGTCCCGTCGCACCGGCACAGACTTGATCGTATGTTGGTTCGGCTTCTTGGCCTTGTGTATATCCAACAGCGGTCTCGACGACACCGGGAACTCGTTGAAAGACCAACTCGAGACCCCAGAAGCACCCTCCCGCGAACGTTGCTAATTTCAAGTTTGGATTCTTTACAGATTTTTCCAAAATCTTTCCCTCTTGTGCTGCCGAGGCCAATTCTGGTCCTGGATGATTCAATGTCGAGTAATCTATCTTCAGATTGAAAGCTCCACCACCAAACAAATTTCCAAATATCATTGCCAAACCAGTAGTTGAACTGTTCTTATTGCTTTCTTTTTGTACTGTGGAAGGAATGATTTTCTTGGATACCAACGACGACCTCCTGGATGTGCTGGTGGTGCTGGTGAGGAAGGATCTCCTACTATTATTCATGCCGCGCTGAGCAATCTTGGGTCCAATAGTAAAGGAAGTGGCAGCTATCAGAGACGAAGATGCCAGAGCAGCGGTCACAACTCGGCGAAAGATCATTCTTTTTATTGCTTTGGAACAGTGGAAGTCTAGAGTCTGGATATTCTCGGGTAGATATTATTGTGGAGTGTGCAGTAGTGTACAGCGAAGGACGGTAAAAATCAGTAGAGTAATTCTTATTCTTTGTGATGGTCAGTGTGCGTTCTTCCTGAGTCATCAAAAAATGACTGTTGAGCTGCAAGTAGACTACCACATTGTACCAGGTACCTGGTCGTAGCTAGCACTAGTAGTGAAAAGAAAGCAAGGCGAGATCTACTGCGCATTGGTTACCACACTGCGTAATTTTTTTACTGAACATGATGTTGTTCGCTGACAAAGTCATGATAGAGCTCTGACAGAGCAGGACAGGGCAGGGCAGGGTAATGTTATAGTGTATACTTGTAGGACAAAGTCCCAAGCACAAAAACACAGCCAAGAACGATGCAGCTGAAATGCATCGTTGTTTGTAGTCGACCTACTACTACTACGGTACTACTAGCTAGTAGTAGTAGTAGTAGTAGTAGTGGTAGTAGCGAGAACAAAATCACTTTTTTACGGGAAAATAATGACTAGACCGCAGATATTTCTTTCGCGGAATCCTTTTTTGGGTTTGTTGTGTGTACGTGTTCTCATCTGTTTCTGTTTGGTTGCCTGTGGGAATGACGATGCGTTTTTTATTACTCCTCTCACCTAGCTAGCTAGCTAGCTAGCTAGCTAGCTAGCTAGCTAGCTAGCTACAAGCTACCAGGTAGTACGCTACCCTCTTGTAGTAGTCTACCCGTAGTGGCTACTACTACTATGATGACTGTTATCGCAGTAGCCTACGGTACCACTTTTGGAGATAGTTCGTTGTCATCACTACGGTATATATTTCTACCACCATGCATCCCGTGGGATTGAGGATAAATCCATTTAGGAATTCCAGGTACTGGTACTGGTACATGAGTATTACTTTATTTAATACCGTAATAGCCAAACACATGATGAAAGAAGAGGGCTAAAATAATCTACTACAGTAGCTAGTAGGTAGTATTGTACATCGAAGAAGTAGCTAGCTAGCTACTCTAGTAGAGTACCAGGTACCAGGTACACTACAGCCATATTTTTAACAACAAACCAGAATCTATCCAAACGAACAAGTCGATCACGCGTACGATTCAATTCAAATACGTACCGTAACTAGGTTTCTATTAGGTTATGCCTGCGTTTTGTACTGTCTGTACTGGTAGTAATATCATTTTTGTATTGGTGGATAATAATAATTTATTTCTCATCACATACACACACAGACACACACACACACACACACACACACACACACACAAACAGTAAGAGAAGCAAATCACCACGCAAGCTACTCCGGAGTAGACTACTCTAGCTACTACTCTAGTAGGATTGTAGTGAGTGTCTCTCATCATTTAGCTACACAGCCTTTCTGTTCGACCCTACATCATCATACCCAGCCAACTAAAAAAGTACTGTAGTACAGTATTATTAATTTATAATCAAGCAAGTATTATTATTACTACTGTCCAGCATTGTCAACAGATCCACAAGAAGCGAGCAATAAAATTGGTTATCAGATATTAAAAAGCTATCTTTTACCAATCATTATTTGATATTTTTGTTTGTGTGGTGGGGAACTTTGTCATTTATTTTTTATTAACAGTGCAGTGCAATTTGCATTGGTTGTCGTGAAGAGCGAGAGGGATCGTGTGATTTTGTTGTTGTTGAAACGATTTCTTTTTTCGTCGAAACAACTTACTGTATTAGACAACTAAATAACAGATCCTGTACATTCCGAGTTCATTGCAATCACACTACAGTACTCACTACAACAATAATAATACTATTGTTATTATTATTATTGTTACAAAAAGACACACAATGGGAATTTTATCCAAACTCTTTCGTAAGAAGAAGAGTACTGCAGTGGATGGTGGAGAAATTTCCACCACCAATGCTTCCAAAAGCAGCAGTAAAAAAAGTCGCAAATCTTCTTCCAAGAAAAAGGACAAAGAAAGCAAGAACAACAACAACAACACTTCCACGGCCGCTACTGGTACTGGTACTGGTACTAGTAAGGTTTTGGCCGTCCAACATCCACAACCACCAACTCATCCGAACAATAGTGCTGCTGCTGCTGCTGCTGCTGCTGCTGTACGGAAGCAACCTCCCATTCCAACAATGACCTCATCTGTCATAACAGCATTGCGTCGTCCCAGTAGTAGCAATGGAAATACCAGTACGAACAGTAGCATTGAACCATCTCACGGAGGAACTACTGCTATTACAAATGCTGCTACTACTAGTGTTAATGGTGGTGTTCGAGTCTTGTCTCCTCGAAACAATCATTTGATGAGTGGACATCATCCGTACAGTCTTTCTCCTGTAAAGCACCATTCCTCTCCCATTGACAACAACAACAACAACAGCATCACTGCTACAGCAAGAAATAATACTGCTGCTGGTGGTGGTGCTGGTGGTTGGGGTACTGGACCTGTTGATTTGGACGAATCTGATTTTGCCAGTGAAAGTGACGAGAATCAAATTCAGGCCATGTACAACAAACACCAACAGCAGCGTCTTAGCGTGCAACAATTGCACCGATTTGATATGCAACAACACCAAAACAATAATAATAATAATGGTCACCAATTTTACATGCCCAAGGAAGAATTGACAAGATTCTCGGCAGGACATGTTCCTGTTACGGATGATATGAACAGATCGGATGCATCTTCCTCGTCCTTTAATTTGAGTACGGATGCTGAAGATACCGAATACGAAGATTTGAAGCGACGAGGAGTGATTCCGAATCACGGAAATGGGAACCGTCACCACCACCAGCAGCGTCAGTATCCTCACAACACTACCACCACCACCACCACCGGTGGTAGTGGCAGTAGTAGTAACAACAATACCAATTTGGATTCTTCGCATTTGTCGGGAGTATCGTCTCCTACCAATTACAATACGGATGGTGATAATTCCATCTTTCCAGCTTTGCACACGGACGATGAAGGTACATTGACCGATCGTGATTCTCAAGTAGGTGGTGGAGGAAACATCCTTCCTTCTCACCATGCTCCCACCACGGATGATGATGAAGAAGAAGAAGACGATCCGCTCTCCATGGGAACGCATCGTGGTGGTAACAGCAATACTCATCATGGTCAGCGTCAGCAGCAACAAATGGTAGTGTCTAAATCCAGAAGTAGTGGTGGTGGAGTCGACGATGATGAACGAGCCTGGACGGTCAGTCCTACCAAAGATGGTACCAATCCCTTTGACTTTCCAACGTCGCCAAAACAACAGCAGCAGTTGCAGCAGCACCGTAATTTGTCCTCCCCCAAGAATGGAACCACCACTCGATCTCCCACCAGTTTTACAACATCGGCACTGACAGTCACCAACCAGAAAAAGACTTCTTCTACGTCAGATGCTTTTGCAAACTTTGCTGACTTTTCAAACGTTACCTTTCCGGCAGATAACGAATCTTGGGGTATCACTTCCAAGGATACACCTGTTAGCAGTCCCAACTCGAAGAAAATTGTGGTTGATGGGACGATCCCACCCCTCTCTCCAGGAGGAGGGAACTCCAATCACCATCATCAGACCTCCAAGCCGGCAGCTGGTATGACCCTGTCGGATATTTTAGCCCAGGCCAAGGGAAAGATTCGCAACAGTTCCTCCAGCCACCGCAGTACTGGTAGTGGCGGCGGAGGTCGACACGTTTCATCGTCGTCGGTTAACTCGGCACCTGCCATTACCGCCAAGTATCTTCGCCAACAGCACAACTTGCGTGGCTCTTCTCGGCACACCTCTGGTGGATCGGCCGCCGATCACCAGGATGGTACGACCCCTGTTTCTGACATTATTAATAGTTTGGAAATGGCCAATGCATCCAGGTCGTCGAACGCCAGCGTTGGCGGAAACAGTCAGGGCAAACGTCAAGACATTTCCCGCGCCGCCAAGGATCGGGTGAAAGATCGCCGTCGTCACTCGTCGTCTCGAAGAAGAAGCAGTGATCCCAACCACACCAATGAGTCTTCGGATGGGTCTGATCAAGAAGGAGCGTCCGACGCTTGGCTCTTTGACGAAGTCACGGGTGCCTTGGGCCCTCGTGGTATTGCTGCTGATTTAGAATCCCTCAGTGGACGTTCCAAATCTTCCACTGGCAACAAGTCCCACAAATCTCATCGGTCACACCGTTCTCATCGATCTCACGGAAGGTCCTCTGGTCGACGCCGCAAGTCCGGTAGCAAGCACCATCCATCGTCGGGCGAAAGTGTCGACAGTCGTGGAAGTCGACACAGCCGCAGCAGTCGCTACTCTCACCGATCCACCCGGTCGTATCTCTCTCAAATGTCGGAGCAAAGTCGCAGTGTGGCCAATGACTTATTGCGCCTTGAGATGCAACTTGCCATGGTAGGATCTCAAGACAATAATGGATCTGGTACCGTCCCTGGATCTAGCGCAAGTGTTGCCTCTAGAGCAAGTCGAAAGAGTCGCTCGTCGACGAGACGTACGGTTGCCATTGCACGTCGCAACAAGGTAACAATTCAGGCCCCACCCGGAAAGCTTGGTATCATTCTTGCAAACAAGGCGGATTCGAAGGGAACAGTTGTCTCTGGAGTAAGATCTTCCAGCGTCTTGTCGGAGAAAGTATCTCCTGGTGACCGTATCGTTGCTATCGACGGAGAAGATGTGAGTTTGATGACTGTTTCAGAGATTACAACTATTATGGCTCGCAAGAGTGATTTTGAGCGCACTTTGACTGTTTTGACAACACCCAAGCATATGACTACTATGCCCAACGATGCTTCGCCGTCTCAGGCAGGGACTAGTGATTCTAGGAACGGCATGGTGTCGCCAACAAAAACGAAGGACTACGATTCGTACCATGGCCACAATCGGTACAGCAGCAGTGGTGTACGGTAAGATTTCAGGGAACTCATAATGCGCGAACTTTCCCTTTTAGCAAACACAGTGGTGGCCTCCTTTTTCTCGGCGCCTACTTTATCAGGTAGTGCAAATAATTAATTTCATTCTTTCTAAAGAACACCCTCGTTTCACGTAAGTATAGACTCAATAATTATTGCAGAGTTGTGCAGCTGGCTCAAAATGGGCACATTGCACAAGCCATGATGACTAGCTTTTCTGACTTTGTCATCAGATAGAGGTACTTGAAGAGACCGCAGGATTTGGTATGAGGCGTTCAAATAAACCAGGAGGAATTCTCTACCAAAAAAAGCAGCATACAGAAGGAAGACCGATGCATTAGAATTCAAATTCGTCCGACATCTTCGCCTTCTTACCCGAGGACCCGGAAAAAGAACTCGATCGCTTTTTCTTGTTCTTCCCAGAAGATGATGCTACGGTTTTGGTGAACGTCAACGGTGTACCAATAGACGCGCTCTCATTCTTCCCAGGACGAACACTAGAGAAATGGCAAGCTTTCTTTTTGCTCTTCGACGTCTGGGACAACATGCCAGTCTGGCCGGTCGACATGCCGAGCAATCCATGCTTAATGGTTTTCTTCTTCTTGCTTTTCGACGTCTGGGATGAACTGAGAGTTTCGCTGCTGGAGAAGCCTGACACGGCAAGCTTCTTCCGTCCTTTTGACGCCTTTCGAGCTAGCGACGTATTGGGGGTGTTGGAGCCCTTCATAGAGGCGGATTCTTTCGCCACGTTGCTCTTTCCGAGCACCAAGGAAGGAATGCCACCCATATTTCCCTTCGCATTTTTCTTTTTAGTGCTCGGTTCCGACGATTCTTTGGCCACGTTGCTTTTTCCAGGCAGCGAACCAAGAATACCACCCTCATTCTCCGGCGCATTCTTCTTCTTCTCAGTGTTTTGTCCCGACGAAATTGAACGATCTCGGATTGACTTCTTTGCTTTGGACTTCTCATGATCACTGCTCGAGACGTCGCGACTGCCGCGATAGGAAGGGAACTTTGATTTATCTTGGCTTGAGATCTTTTCATTTGACTTGTTCTTTAGGTCGCGATGTACAGGAGATTTTGAATGGCGATGGGCAGCAGCCTGCCCATCATGTTTCTTCGTAATGCGATGACGATCAGAGGAAGAAAACTTGGAACGACGGCTGTTACGAGTAGGGTCTTTTCCATTGCGACAGTCCACTGACTTGGAACGCCGACCCTTGCGACTAGGATCGATGCTACTGCTGTGGTTAGAAGATGTAGAACGGTCACGAATGTCATGCTTTTCACGTCCATAGCTTCGTCCTCGATGACGTTTCGTGTTAGCGAGCGCCATCACCACGCTATCACCGTCGCTGTCCTTGGACTTGTCAGTCTCAAATTCTTCGAGCTTCTGGCTCCATTGAACACGCTTACTTATACTGGCAGCAGTACTAGGTGCCGGAGTTTCGAGGCCAGAGCCCTTCTTTGGCTTGGAGGGTGTTGTGAAGCCTTCTGGTCCAATGTTGGAGTTTTCCAATCGACCTGTTGTCTCGTATTCCTTTGGTGGACTTTCCATTGTCTTGTATGGTCGTTTATCTTCTTTTGTTTTCTCCAGATCGGCTTTGCAACCTTTTTCGATGCGGGCATTGTCGTCCTCTTGTCGTTGCTTCTTGACTAGTTCCTCTTTTTGTTTCTTGGCGTACTTTTTCTCCGCAAGTTTCTCGGCCTTGGACGTGCGATCCTGGATGATGGCCACTTGCTTTGTGCAGTACTTGTGGAGCGTGCGCAAAGACTCTTCCCTTTGAGCCTCAGTGGTCATGGTAGTATCGTAGTGGAAGCCCACCATTTCAAGCTTTGGGTGCTCTGGGACCATTACAGACAATAATCACCACAAAAAGCAGAGAACAAAAGTGAGATGACACGTATGTTGAGCATGATGTGCGAAACACTTGCAATATAAAAACGAAGTCACAGCTAGACTGTCCTGCGGTTACCTTTCAGCAGCGCTGCAACACTAGCACTCGCGACCTTGGCATTTTCGATGCACTTGTGTGTTTCCAGAAGGTCGGCTGGGTCAGTTGAAAGAACGATCTTCTCTTCTTCGCAGAGACGAGACAATTTCTCTCGGACACTTTCGAGGTTGCCCTTCAAGGAATTCATTTTTTCTTTCAGTTCGCTTTCTTCTTCAGACCAGTCGCTCTTGAGATCTTGAAGCTCCAATGTCTTCGGATTCATTTGCATTTTCATTTGTTGGATGGTCATTTTCTTCGCTTTGATCATCTTTTGCAACTCTTTGCTCTCGTGGTAGGCCCGATTTTGGCTGCGGACGCGAGCCTCGGTGAGGTTGTTGTAAGCGGTCTCGAGTTCCTTGAGTTTTTCTTTGGCTTCTTGAAGACGTGGAAGGGTCTGTTCTAATTCCTTGCGACGTTCTGTCTGAGCCATTTGTACCTCGTGCGAATTTGCGGTTAGATCCGTAATCATGGCACGCATCGATTTTTCTTTTTGTTTGGCTTCGGCGATCTTGGTCTTGAGAGATTCAATCGACTTAAGAAGACAATTCTTGGCATGACGTGCTTCGGTCAAACGTTCCTGTTCCCGTTGCAAAGATTGTTTGTCAGTCTTGGCGATAGGGTCGGCAACACCCGGCTGATTTTCTCGAGCTTGGATATTCTTCAAATGATCACGCAACGTCGCAACTTTGAGGTGAATGTCTCGCAATTTGAGCTGTATCTGTTGGTCTTCTTCGGTACGTTTCTTCGTGGACTGGAGGACAATGGCTTTCTTCTGGTTCATTTCTTCAAGACTCTTGGTATGAGACGTGCGGTTGTTCTCAATTTCTTGTTGTAAAGCGTGTACGTGATCGCCGGTAGATGCTTTCATGCGTGCGAGATCTTGTAATTGCTGATCCATGGTGTTCATTTCGCTCTGTGCCTTGATAATACGGGCGGAAGTCGAACGTTTGGTCTCAGCGATATCAGCAATTGACCGACGGAGTAATCGCAATCGACTTTTGACCTTATCACGCTTCTTTTCGAGTGGAGCTATAATCGACAAGGCCATGGCACGGAGTTGTTCTAAACGTTCAGCGGTGGGATCGGAAATGAGATGGATCGTGGCTTGGATTTTGCGGACGTACTCGTAATTGACGCGTTTGGTACGGTTGGCCTTTTGCAGTCCCTCTTCCAAGGATTTGATCTGGTCGAGAGAATTTCCTCCGCGCTTCTTAGTATCGTTGACGAGTCGATAAACCGAGGCTAGAATGTCGTGACGGCGCTGGACTTCCGTTTTGAGCGTCGCGTTCGCGTACTTTCCTTCGGCTAACTTACTTTCGAGGGATTCTTTTGTCTGTTTGAGCTTGTCAGAGTACTGTACGTCAGCTTGAAACTTGATTTTTTCTTCTTGTGCTTGTTGCGTGAGTACGGCAATATCCGACATGAGTTCTTCGAGAGTATCGCTTTGTTGGATTTGTTTGGGTTGTTGGGGTTGTTGTTGTTGTCGTTGTTGCTGCACCTGTAGCTGGAGACCCGGTGTCTTGCGGTCACACAGCGGCATTTGTCCTCGCGTCTTGGATTGTAAGAAGCGGCGTCCTTGTTGCTGTGACTGATACGGTGGTTGTTGGAGTTGCGCCATGGGATTTGTGCGAGTGCCGTTGTTGTTGCGTCCAATGCTACTTTTACCCACTTTCTTTATTTCATTATCAATACTGCCAAAGCGATTTTTGTTGTTCAAATGTACCAATCGGCGAGCGACGCTGTTGTTTGCGTACGTCGAGGAAAGCCCTCGCTTGGGCTTGTTCTTGCCCAAAAAGACCGTCATGACTTGTTTGAATTGGCTTCTATGATCCCAAATTCCACCGACCAAATCAATTCGTTTCTACAAAGGTCGTCCCGGTAATTGGCACAGAATGATGGTGACTTTCGATTTTTTTGTGGTGAGTGATGTGGATTTGGAACGTCGATGGATTGGAAGTGGAACGTCGGTGGAGAAGAAAAATTATGGAGTTCTGCTTGCTGTTTATGCTTTGTTATAGCGCGATTGATCTGACATCTTTGATCACTCAGTAATTTTTTTCATCGATTCACGGGCCCATTCGTGAAACAAAACATTCCCCTGTAGAAGAGTACTCGTACTCGAGTACGCCGGCCGGAGTAGCTACTGTAGCTACTTTTGAGTGCATGATCCAGTACTACTAGTCTACTACTAAAAAAAAACTGGAACCTCTAATTTACGTGGATCACAACTAAGGCAAGTCGCCCGCAGGGCGCCAAGGCTACCTGAGGGCAACCATTAGCACCCCGAAGGGTGCCAGAGTTGATCACAACCTGACCACACCCTCCAAGGAGGCGGATAGGAGTGCCACGAGTACTACGTACCGTACAGTAGAAGTTTTTACTCCATCAGTCTCTCTAGTAGTAGCTAGTAGACCGACTAGCTAGCAGCAGCAGGAGTAGAAGGTCTACTACTACTACTACTAGCAGTAGTAGGTCTACTAGTAGTAGTAGCAGTAGACTAGTAGTAGGAGTAGCTAGTAGTCTACTCTAGCCAGAGTACTACTACTAGTACGTACAGTACCAGCACTACTAGTACAAGTACGATAGTTTTAAGAATCGATCTCAAGCATTCTTAATCACGGTTGTGACGATGAGTTGAGATCTTCAAAATAATGAACATCAAGGAAGAGTCGCAGCCACTGAAAATGCGAGATAACACTGGATACTGTAGACTACTACGAGTAGTACTAGACTATTCTTGGCTACGGTAGTACTGTAGTAATGTGAACAACAACATGCATGTGGTCTACCAGTACTGTACTGGCCGAGGTCAGCCAGCCAGGAATAGAATTAATAATAAAAATGAAAAATGAAAAAAAATCAGAACACTAGGAAAAAAAAATGGTGACCTATAATAAGATCCAAGAATGGTGTTTCTTTCTTTTCCTCCTTATATCAATAAGTAATCAAAGATACCGTTGCGCAAGCGGGTTTTTGGCCTTCCAGCCAATTCCCGTTGGGCAGCAACATAAACAACGACATCCCCAGCTCGAAATTTCATCCTGTCCTGTGCTGGAACTAGTGAATCCATCCAACATATCAATGAAAGAACCTGATGTCATGTTATCCCAAGATTCCATCAGCAATGTCAGTGCTAAACCTAGTGCCTCCGTAAACATGCCGATGCTTGGAAGATGGGCGGGATTTCGGTTCACTCTGGCCAGTCTTCGTGGCAAGCCTCACAAATATTTGGCTTACCTGCAAAGAAAGCACGGGGAGAATTTTATCATTCAAGCGAACGGCCAGTCCATGGTTGTCTTGAACAACGCCAAGGCTATAAGGGATGTTTTGGAAACTCACAACCTACCCAAGACACCCAAAGTGAGATTTGGATACAAGAGTATCTTCTACGGGAGCAAGAGCAGATCATCGGGAGGTATCTTGGCGGCACCCTGGAAAAAATGGTTGGAACAAAGACGGATGGTAACTCCAGCTCTGTCGGAACATGTGATTGGAAAAATGGCACCCAAATTTTACAATGTATCCTTGCCGTTCTTTGCTCAGCTGGACGCGAGAGCCCAGCGCAATCATCCAGTGGACATGTCGGCGGCATTTACTGCAGTCACCATGGATGCAATAGGGATGATTTTGCTCGGAAAATCGTTTGGCATGTGTCAATGTCTCCATTTGGAAGGGAAAGATATGGAAGTCCCGTTTGCGTCGGCATTGCACCGATTGACGCACGAAGCGGTGCGTCAAATGATTCTTCCTGGATGGTGGCTCCGTCGACGACCAAAAATTAAGCAAGTAGAAGCTGCCAGAAAGACAATTGATGACTTTTTAGAGGACTGCATGGCAACTCGATTGGAAGAACTTGCGAAAGAAACATCGAAAAGTAACACTACGGACCTCTTGACTATTTTGCTCGAAGCAGAAGCCAAGGGCGTAGTGAAGCACGATGAAGTGAAAGGTCAGCTACTACAATTTGTATTTGCTGGCTTTGACACTTTGGCGCCTACATTAACATACATGCTTTGGGAGGTGAGCCATTTTTAGAGTCGACTTGTGCGACTTTGTGCTTTCTCTAGCAACACACTGGTTTTGCTCTGTTAATATCACTCACTCTGTTCCATCAATTCAAAAATGCCAAAACTGAACACGAAACCGCTCAATAATTGTAAATGGTTGCTTTCCAGATTTCTCAAAATCCAAGTCTTCAAACTGAATTAGCCGACGAAGCTAAGGCAGCTCTTCCCGATAGTGAAGATTTTCCTTGGAATCCTGACGTTCTACCTCAGCAGCTTCCATTATTGGATAGAACATTCTTTGAAACGAATCGAAAACACCCAGCAGCTGCACTGGGTAGCTCCCGTTCTGTAGGGAAAACGGCGCTAGTTGTTGGTGACGGCATTGAGCTTCCTGGAAGTTCGGTTTGCTTGATGCCTCCGTGGACTCTCCATCGCAATGAAAAGTATTGGCCAGACCCCGAAACCTTTGATCCATCTCGTTTCGAAACTATTGTGCAAGATCCATACGTATACCAACCTTTCTCGGGTGGTCCTAGAAACTGTATTGGAATCAGGCTTGCCAGAGCCGAAACCTTGTCATTGTTTGCTCCGCTCCTTCGCCGCTATGAAATCCATTGTGATTCGTCAAGGGAACCCCAGGACTTCTTTAGTCTCACCAGACGTCCTCGAAACAAGGTAATGTTTCGATTGACACCCAGAGCAGATTATCAGCCGCTCAAAAGCTAGAGGTTCTGCGCTAGGTATCCCAACATCAACCTTAACAAATAATGAAGCTAGAAGAAACCATGCTCGCCTTGTCCTAAAGGAAATTCATGTATTGCATGCACCACCGCTCTTTGTATAGTTACTACACCACACTTATCAGCTACATCCGTTTACTTTGCGTTCACTAGAAACGATACTTTTTACGATAAATGATAATTTAATGCTATGCATTCTTCTGCCGCCCCCTTTTTAATCGTCAAAAGACAGTGCCGGCCGCTTGCGTTTCCTTTTCTTCTTTGCAGCTGCAGCCAATAACTTAATTTGCACTGGATTTCTATCGGACTGCTCCAAATGTGTCAATACCGATGACCCATTCCGTGGCACACTTTGATCATCCTCTTTCACTGCGTCGCCACTCTGAACAGTTTTGCCTTCGAGAGGCTGGTTCTTCTTTTTCTCCCATTGAATGACAGCTAGCCATTTCTTTGCTTTCTGCCTCTGAAGATGCCGAGCAAAGATAGAGGCCCCTATTGTCATGGATGCTTGTCTCATCTTGGCAAGGTCTTGGCGCTGTTTCTCAAAAAGAGCTTTCTGCTGCTTGACAGCATCAAAATATGAGCGCTCGTGCTGGCCGTTGTCCTCGTCATCAAAGAAAGGGATCTCAAAGTCCATAGATTCTCTTCGCTTCATCTGAGTACGCGGTCGAATCTTAGAAGTTGCCTCTGTCTTCACAGGACCGGCAGCTCCATCGTTTCTAGTTGCGTCCTTCTTCCATGTGGCACGAATCCGCTCTTCCTCGGCCTGCTCGGCTGCGTCTATTTCTCTCTCGGCATTGGCTTGATCAATTCGTTCTCGTTCCACCTTATCCGCGACAGAGAGCATTAACTTATTAATCGCCACTTCAAGCTTAGCTGACATGTATTTGGCGGCTTCGTAAGCACGCCCGCTGACTGTATCTGTGCCTGCAAGCCGAGAGTTGTATTTCAAAGCATTGGAAAAGATGAGTCTCAGATCTCTGATAATTTCGCCAAAAGTGTCGTACTCGCGAGCTTTAAGTGTACGTTGGCATTTCTGCCAATCCATTGGTTTCGAAATGAAAGCTGCATAATCTGGGGGGTAATTGGGAGCGCTGTCCGTACAAGAATTGCCAGAGAAACAAAAATTATTATTCGTGAGTGCGCTAATTAAATAATGCAATGTATTTGATCAAAGTAAAGCTTCAACATCCGACACTTACATGAAGAAAGTCATTTGTCGGAGATCAGACTGGTGCCGAAGTGCCTTTAAAAGCTTTTCGCATTCTGCTTCCATCCACGTGAACCGGTCGCCCTCGAGGCTCTTTTCAATTGGTTCATCCATTACAAGACCGACCATTTCTGATCGAGCCTTTTCTCTGTTACCTGTCGTTAATTTCCATGACAACGGCGGGAGATCGCTCTCTGGATCTTCGTTCTCGTCAACAGTATCTATCTCAGCAAGATGGTTTGATAGCAATTCCAAAGACAGCCAGCGAGAATACTTCAGTAAATGAATCGATGCGTCGTAATAAGCACAAGACAAAGGGTCGCCAACGTCGCGTCCGTCCTTATTGAAGATAATTGCGTTGCTAAATACAAGAGCAACGTCCTGGACAAAATCATCAGCAGAGCTGTATCGATTTCCTTCCAACAAATTGCACTCCACGGTTGTCAAGTCCATTGGCTTCCTGACTTTCATCATGTAGACTTCTTTCAGTGCGGGAAAGAGAACAGGAACGGGTACATGAAAAATAAATTTGGGCCGTGCAGCTGAAATCCATGGATGGCGCATGAGTTCTTTGAAGAAGCGTGCACAATCCGCTTCCCAGGATTGGAGACTCTTGACGGCGCGACGCAAGGGGTAGGCCTCCTACAAGGGAATAAAGTGGAAAAATAAGCATGAGAATAAGTAGCACTTATTGTCATGACATGAAACCCGGGTACTTTCCCATTTATATTTTAACTTACCTTCACTCTAGCAATCGCAATATGAAGCGGAACAGGTGCGCTCGACTTGGGAGGCTGGGGCTTATTTTTGTTGACCGATGCAGCCAGAACCTTAGCTGCTTTGGCAGCTTCCACTGTCGCAGCCGTAATGGAAATCCGTGGGACACTTTTCATCTTTGACACACCATCGCCTGCCTCCAACTTGATGTTCTTATTGCCTGTAAGTGAAGACACTCCATCTGGCTGGTCAGAGCTGGGCTGCTCAAAGCTTTCCATCCTGGGAGGGAATATACGGCGGAACTGTTTCGCTGCAAATTTTGCCATCGCTACCAAGTGTTCGCCTTTTCGTGCGGCATTGTAGTTTTCACAATTCTTGAAAGCAAGCATACAATCGTACTCAAAGTCCTCCGGTGTTTCGTACTGCTCGCTGTTCACTTTCTTTTCAATTGTTTGTAGATCCATCGGGGATTGCACGTATTGTAAATAATCAGAGTACGTTTCGAGTGATACAGGTTTTTCAAATGGCGCCATGGCAGGTCCCGTGATCTGAGTGCAGTATTTGCTAATATGTGAGATTTCAAGGTGTGATTTTCAATGCAACAACAATCAACAATAGATGGCCAAAGAAGTGAAAATTACCTTTGTTGCCTTATCCGTATAGCTCAAGGTGCGCAGTTCCTGCAAAACTCCCAACAATACGGAAGCCGGTGGTTTGGGGAACAGCGGAGGTCCTGTAGGAGACATTTTTTCAGCCGCCTGCGCTTTCAACTGCAAACCAGGCGGCGAGGACAAAAACCGATTAAAGGCATCGAGCTGTTGTGTCAACACGCGATTGAGTTCCTCGGCCTGGTCATAAAATATTTTGCCATCTTCCCTTCCACCATAGAATGTCTTTGTATTTTCAATGACAAGACGGCAATCAACTTCAAACGCGTCGACCGTTTGGTAGTTGCCTTCCAGTAAGCTATGCGTGCGGTGCGGTGCGATGCAGTACGGTACGGTACGGTACGGTGTGAGTAATTATAGAAAATAAGTAAGTCAACAGTGTTGTACGTGAACGCATTTACTTCTTCGACACCAATGCATCCCAAACTATATATCAACTTACTTGGAGGTAATGGTTCCGAAATCCATAGGTCGCTTGACCACATTCAGATAATTAGGTGGATACTGTCCTCCACAATACATGGTCACCGGATGTAAAAAATAAAGAACGGTGGGTTGCCCGTCACTGGGATTGGTCAAATTGAAGAGCGTATTGAGGACCTTTATACAAAAGGACCAACAGAACAGGAGGGGTGGATAGACATTGGTGGTTTCGACAGTGTTGAGTCTTTGCTGCTGTCCTTCCCGTATCAGAAAGGTTGCCATTAAATCTTCGGCAGTAGAGAGCAAATCGACGGCAATAGGTCGTAGGCGATCCTTCATGGAGGTATTGAATCTTAAACAATTGGCAAACATTCGTCGCATATCCAACACAAAGTGAGCCACCGTTTTGTATTCATTCTTTTCAAGCTTGTTCTGGATCCCCGCAACGCAGACAGGGTGTTTGATTTTGGCTCGATAATCTTGAACAATATTTTTATCCGAGACAGGATTTAAAAACCAAGAAATTTCTTTGAATTTGCGTCGCTTCAGACCAGCCAGTATTTTGGAACATTGGACCTTCCGGACAGGCGTCATGACGACCGCCGTCGATCCACCACCAGAAAAGGGTGGTAATGACGATGAGTCTGTAGACTTTTTAGGTTTCTTGGTCTTTTTGGTAGATGTCTTTTTGGCGGTAGCTGATGTGTTGTTGTTGCTGTTGGTGGTGGTGGAAGCAGCGACTCCTTCGGGTAATTCCTTCCCTCTTGATCCCGACAATTTAGGTTTCGTCGTTTTGGATTTGCTGGCACTCGTTGTACTCGCCGCATCTGATGCACCTGCAGGTGTTGCTGGCTCTACTGTTGCTGGCTTGGCACCGAGACTGAGCTTCAATTTCAATTTGGGTTGTGTTGGTTTGGCTTTGGAGACTGTTTTATCTTTAGATTTCATCAAAGTGGATGTCTTGAGTTTTAAGGTAACTTTGGGTTTGACTTGAGATGCGCCAGCAGGAGCAGCAGCAGAAGCAGGAGCAGCAGTTGCATGCAGGTCGTCGGCTAGAAGAGCTGCTGGTGTTGATGATGGTGGTGTTTTCCCCGTCACTGCACTCGGTGTCTTCATTTTGAGTTTGAGAGCGCCGCTGCTTTTGGTTTGTTTGGTAAGTAGTTTCGAAGGACGTTTGTCCATGTTCTTCATTTCTCGTTGGACAACCTTCAACATTTCCTTGGCTGGTTTGGAAATCCATTTGGTTTCTCGTGATCCATGATATTTAATTGCATTTTGAAAGATCATGGATGCATCATCCAGAAACTCTTGGCGTGAAGCATAGGTGCCTGCTTCTAGTTGGTCCGACACGGTCTTCAAATCCAACTTCTTGGACACCACATCCAAATATCCAGGAACACTCTCCAATGGGAATGGTTCGACTGCGTATTGTCGCGATTGCATTTTTGTTTGTATGTGTAGTTAGTAGTGTGATGGATAGGGAAGGTATACGCGAGGGCGAGAAATAGAGGTGGTGAGAAACCAAAGAATAGCAAAAATGCACTCTTTTAAAGAAGAAGAGAAAAAAAGCAACAATTCCAAATTTCAAATACAAACCACAACAACACGGATGCTGGTTACGAGTTACACGAGTTACGATTAGTCTACTTACGAAAGAGATAATTATATTTCTTGTATTTCTCGCCTGTTAAACTCCTCATGACTTGACGGCATTTCGTCAGTTCTTCTAGTGGCATAGAAGACATGATGGATTTTGTTTGCGTTGAAAAAGGACTTGTTTTGGTGGGGGTTTTACTGTCGCTGCTACTGGCTGCTGTTATCACTATTGTTGTTTGGATTACTAAACCATGTACTCCGGAGGAGGAAGAATGCACGGGACCGTTCACAATTTTCAGTAGCTCTTATTATGTTCGGGTTCTGATAGTTGGTTGGGTATGATGGAGTATGATTATGTGTATGTTACGTACGGTATTGCTGTGCTTGTCCAGTCGTCCAATATCGATGACAGAATTACTACTACTATCACATTATTTATTTAACAGGCCAATTTGGCCTATCGATTTGTTTTTGAGGTGGAATCGATTTGAGAATTACGACGCTTAACAGGCAAATTTGAGGTGTGTGCTACACACTATGGATTTTGTTGTAACCGTCATTTACCCGCTTTTAAACTATCGATTCTTTTTTACAGGAAGCGCTATCGATATTGGTTGTCGTGGTCGATGTGGCGGTACGGTGCCTGGTAGCGTACTCGTTGAGTCAAAACACTACTATTCGTTATCCCGTAAAAATAAATAATATTGTTTGATTACAGGAAATGCTTTAGAGCGACCAAAATAAAAGATGGCGGCACAAGCCTTTTTCCACAACACACATCCCATGCAACCTGACCCTCTAAAGCTCTAGAAGCTACGATTACTTTCAAAACTTTTCAAGCAACTACTCAAGCAAGCTACGAATTTTTCCACAACAGAAAAAACGAACAAATATTCCTTTCAGTTTGCAAACATTCAAAGACAATGATCCATCTCGCAAAAAAAAGCAACGAAATCAGGAGCGTCCATATCAAAACATCAGTGATAGATGAAATAGTAGTATGTTCAAGCTATACTCATATCCCACATTGACTTGAAAGTAATCAAACACTGATGTATTTATTGTAAAGCCGTGGTTCGTCAGTATAGAAGGCGTTGGTCGATAGTGTCTGGAACTTTATTATGTCCTTTCTTTTGTAATTTTGGCACAATGAACGAATACATTTACAGCTGTTTGTAGTGAACATCACATATTATAATAGTAATTGCAACTTATGATATACGGTACCTCATTCGATTTCATAACTCACGGTTACTTATGTGATTTCCTCCATCATCTACTACCCGACTATCACCAAAGGCTCCATCGCAATGAGCTGTATTGTACTTTGCGTTCATCAACGGCTGGTAGTACACCCAAAGATGCATAGCTCCTACAATTGTAGCTACCATCGCGGTGGTTCCGGCGTGTGTTGTAAACAAATTACAATATCCGTGAGCTGTATCGTTTCTTGCATCCTTCTTCTCCTGTGAAGCTTGTGTGTTAGTAATAATATGACCACGAAGCTTCAATACGTGCGAAAGTAAAATAGCAAGCCCCGCAATTTCACGTCCTTCTTCAAATTCCATTACGGACCAACCCAATTCCTTCGGAGAGGATGACGCAAAGTCAATCTTTGGTATTAATGTTGACAGCATGTACAACACCACCGATGCATTGCCGACGACAAATATTGTCATAAGGTTTCTGAGCACTATTCTTATTTTGACCTCGTCAGTGTGAGGGTCCACCTTGGCATTTTTGTTGGCGCTGTTGCTGCCATTCATCAGAGCGGCAGAAGGAGTCCCTAAAAAGACAACGAGGAAACTAAACAAACATCCACCAATAATATAATCCAAAATCCATAAAACTGGATCAGGGTCGTTGCACTGTGCCCATGCACATGCCGCAAAGAAGAGTGCAGCAAGGAAACAGTACGCGTTGACTATGGCCTTGGATGTGGTAGTGCTGGTGGTGCTGGTGCCACTTCTTGTCATGTTGGTTGCCGTTCTAATTTCTTTGCCTTCTCGCACCTGTTAGCTCTGCACTGGTGGCTGTTCGGAGCTTGTTGTGATAGTTGTAGTTTGTAGTGCACAAAAAATGATACTCGAGTAAGTCTTTTGTTCGATGTTCGATTCACATGAAAAGTTCCATCTTCTTTGTCGTCATGATTCAAGTATGATGAGCCCCGTGCAAGCAAATTCCGAGGTCCAGCTGACCCCTCCCCGTAATGAATTTTTAGTCAGTTCTGTAGCTATTTTTTGTTAACATGTACAGTACTAACTACTATTAATCACCAAACCAGGGATACTGCCACCCAGGGATTCGGAAAAATTTCCCGGGATGTTGAAAAAAATATTCCCGGGGTTGATCCAGTTTATGGCATTTCTTGAGCTTATGTAATATCAACTGTTATTTGTAACAGCATGCAATCTAATTACCATCTCTGTGTAATTATATTAAATAATGGCCCATTGGCTGTCAATTAAAATAAAATGGCCCAGCACTTTTAAGCCAGTATTTAACAGGTAGCTGCTGAACCATTTTTATTTTGTAGTAATTTGAATAAACGTATTACTGAATGTACTACTACTGTCAACTTAATTTGCATTTGAATAATAAAATAAAATGGCCCAGCACTTTTAAGCTAGCATTTAACTGGTAGCTGGCTGCTGAACCACTTTAATTCCTATAAAAAATAATTAAGATGCACTGGGTGGGTGGGTGGGTGGGTGAATGGGAACACATACAGGAATACATACATCTTAGTACAAGACTGCATATCATGTTGCACAAAAATATCTAAATACCATCACATACTAACATTGAGTTATTCATTCTTAATATGAAAATACTCAAAATCCCATGAAAATTGACTTTCCCAGAAATGGTGATTGGAAAATTGTCAAAAAATCTCGGGGTGGGGGTATCTCGGAAAATAGGAAACACAGCCCTGGGATGATCCCTCCCCCGGGAATGGTGATAACACCTGTACAAGTTCTCTACTCGAACTACTCCAATATTTAGATCTGAATACGAAAGACTGCGAATACACTATATGAGCTACTATTAATAGAGAGAGTATTGGATTATTATTTGGAATACGAATACTCATCAATAAAACCGTATCTATAGCGGTGAGCTTGAATCATTGAATACATTATAATATGAAAAGCATGTATATTGTATGCGTTGAGGTGTTGGTAGACTTCAATTCGAAAGACAATCGTAGCAGAGCTCGAAGCATTGCTTTGCGTGTCATGTACTTGTTGTGGACATCAGAAAGTTCAAAAGATTGTCAAAGTTGTCTCCGACAAGTTCATAGGCTCTGACAACCCTCTTTAGCTCAAACCCGTTCATGACGAGTTCCTGTACACTTTGGGGATAATGATCGACCATCATTGGGTTGACCGGAGAGCTACTTTCGATATCATGACTGCTGTTGGGTCGACTGGCTACTGCAGGCACCGACGCCGGCATTACGGCGCGCGCTACAGCAACTGATGTTGATTCGGAATCTGCTGCTGTTGATGAGACACCGAGTTGCCGGGATTCCGCCGGCATGGATGCCACCGTGCTCTCGGTATTCTGAAGTCCTCATTATTGCAAATAAAGTGAGAATACAGGTTTCTTTTGCACGAACTCATCAAAGACTGCCACCGCAAACCATGCCACTCACCATCGGTGTCTTCTCAACAGTCACGGTACTATTCTTCAGTTGACTCTTTTCCGTCAAAGAGGGCGGGCTGGCCTCTCGCTTGCGTCGTATAACACCGTTGGGACTGGCGCCAGTTGACATATACGCCTGCTTCCGACCATGTTCTTGAGTACGAAATGATTTCAACGAGCTCTCCAGCACAGCCTGTTCAATTTCAAAATTTGTAGCGTCACAATCAGACAGCGACATGGCTTTGTATTGATACATCTGGTAAGCATAGAAGAGAAATATGGAAATATTATTGTCAGATGCAAACTACCGCCGCAAAGCCTGTGCGTATCCAGAGACAAAAAATATTTGACTTACGCTGTCAACTGCCATTGACGATTCCTTAATGGCTCGTTGCAGTTCATCGTCTTCTGATTCCTTCAGGGCTCGTTCAAATGCTGACTGATCTGCCATGCGGTCAGATTCAGCCACAGCCTTGGCCACTGTATCACATCAAACAAAGCAAAAATATCAGCAACAAAAAATAATGTAACACGACAAAAACCTAGGGTATACGTACTTTGCATCTTATCGGCCAGACCAGGCTGCAATCCGGGTAAACCCAGACCTAAACCGGCCGTTGGTACAATAGGGTCAATGACCGCGTTGTAATGGTTCCCATCATGGTACGAGAGGCGTATAGGGGCATCCTGCGTCTTGTATTCGGCGTGAAAAATATTCAAGGGGGTCGAACCATTTCCGGGAACATAAACTTCAATGGGACGATTGAATAGTTCGCTGATAGCCTGCACTTCGAGGTTATCTCCGTGTACGCCATCTTTTCGTTTGCGTCGAAGGTACTCGTCAAATGGTTCGTCCGTAATAAATTGAGAAAAGTGCTCCTTGTCACGTGTCTACGGGTGAAAGACACACATACACAAGGAGAAAGTATTCCATCATGATTGTGAGTTCAGCGGCGTAAGAGGAAGCAAACAAACTGAAAGACAAGCAATGCGCAGTGGGAAAATGTCGTACCATGAAATCAAGGCACTTGTGTCGAACTTCCAAATGCATGGAAGGATCACCATACACTTGCAAACTGATTGCACGAAAGAGACAATTCCCGTCTCCATCTTGCTCAACAATTTCCAGGCCCTCCTTTTTTAATGCCAACAAAAATTCACGATGAATAGCCTCATCGATAGTAGTGTCACCCTTTGGTTCTTCTTGCAGTGGCCGCCGCAACGACAATGGCTTCGCCGGCTGTTTGGAATCTTCCTCCTCCGTCTCCTCATACTTGTTGGACGGTGTTGATATTTTTGAGGAGGAAGGAGAAGCCCGGTCGCTCTTGTTAGTGACCATCCTCTTTGCCATGGCTGCCTTGGTTCTAGTATCAGCTGGTGCTGCAACTGTTGAGAGACCGGCCACTGCGGATGCTGCTGAAGGAGTAGAAATCGATGCCATTTTTGAAGCCGTCGTCGTTCCAATGGTAGCAGCTGGCATTTTGGCGTCATCAAACGTGGGATTTCTACTGATATCGATGGTACTACTATGACTAGTACCTGTCACAGTCAAAGAGCCAGCGTCGTCAAATTTGTTCGAAAGGCCTTGGATTCCTGCTCCTCCCAGAACATGTTTCTTTGTTTCATCATTGTGGCACGACAGTGGATCATTCTCGTGACAATAATATTCAGCACTAGTATCGCTGTTATGATAACGGACATCCAATCCAATTGCTTGGTTGTAGACTTCATCGCCAGGAATGTTGTTGTTGGGAGCCTGCTTTGGAAGGGCAGCTTCCCTCGGATCATTTCCACCACCAACCATAATGTTTTTACTGCTGACTTTCTTAGTACAATTAGCGTTGATTGACTGACTTGCAGTACTACCAGCCTCTACACTATTAGTGTTTCGATAGTCGGTAGACAAGGAATGAGGTGTTTTTGCTGGGGACTCTGAGGCTATGACCGCTTTCTTCTTCAGCGGGACCTCCTCGCCCTTCAATTTCTTTTGCGCGGGTGGCTTAGAATCGTCTTCCAAACAACTTTTGAAGCTACTAGATGTTCGGAGAACAGCAACGTCAGAAGCAGAATCAAAGGGAGATGGAGCAAACGGTCTTTTCTTCGTTGAGTAGCTTGTAGTAATGACCTTCGGTCGAGTCGCGGTGGAAGGGACAACGTTATGAATACGAGGTGGCGACGGGACTGATGGTGACGGAAACAAGGCGACCGCTCCAACTGCTTCCGATCCTTGATACTGCTGCTGTTTTTGGGAAGAAAGCGTCACACACTCGCTGCCGTTGACGGCAGACTCGATCAACTCCGCCGTTCCTTCTTGTTGCGAGAGTAGATTCTGATACTGTTCTTGTTGTGATTGATGATGTTGTCGTTGTTGCAATTGTTGTAGTAGCAATTGGGCAGCTCGTTCACGTTCTGCGTCTAATTCTTCTTTCTTCTTCAAGGACAAGAACACCCGCATTGCCTTTTTACAATAGCGTGGCTTCGCTGAGTCGTCGAGTGGAACAAGAACGAAGGAAGAAAGAGTGTAATCGTGCCACGATCGTCTTTTGCAGAAAAACCTGATAAAGACGGCTTTATTTCCAACTGGATGCGGCGCTCAGCTGGACTGATGTTTGCTGTTGCTGTCCTTCTTTATTATTTATCAAACAGAAAGGACCGCCGTTGTTGTCTTTGGGCCACTTTGTTGGATGCTTAAGTGATAAGGAAGCGTACGATTGTTGTGTCGCTGTTATCAGTCTTCCGTTTTTCCTGGCTGCTGCTCTTGATTGATGCTGTTGGAGAACAGATCGTGAAGATGACGTCTAAATTATAGAGTTAGTGTTTTATGCACAGTGACAGATTTTACGTGTGGCTCCGTCAGACTTTTGGTCGAATAGCCATTGAATCGAAAATAGAGTACTACTACTACTACCTGGTACTCCTAGCTAGCTCTAGCTAGCTAGTAGCAGAGGTCTAGTAGTAGTAGTAGTACTCTAGTAGTGGTCTAGTACTAGTAGTCCTAGTAGTACTACTACCAAGTACAGTAGTACTCTACCGCATGATGTGGTTACTCGCTCGAACTCGGTAGCTACTGTAGTAGACCTACTACTAGGTAGTAGTACGCTACCTGGTACTGAACAATACTAGTAGTAGACCATACTAAATACTACTGTACGAGTAGAGTCTGGTAGTAGTAGTAGTAGTAGTAGTAGCAGCAACACTATTGCTACTTTCGTCATCCATCATCAATCTACAAAAAGACCGGGAGGCGAAGGAAAAAAAAGACCGGGAGGCGAAGAATGTTGTAGATATGAGCATATGAGCTATCTGACCCTCGCATCTTAGACTCATTGCGAAACAAGCTGTTTATATAGCACCACACACTCCTTCCATAGAACATTTTTTTTTTTTCGTACCAGATTATTGAGCCATGAAGTTGTTGGCCTCTGCAGTAGTTCAGTCAAGTTTCAAACGCACATCTTTAGCAAGTGCTCCATTATTTTTTCATCGAATTCGAAGCATCGCCACTACTACTGCTACCACTACTCTTACCAATCAAAGAGAATGGAACGTGTATTTGTCGGGAGAGATTCATTCCGATTGGCGCGAAAGGATTGCTCAAGGAGTTAGTGAAAAACAATTGCCTGTCACATTGACAAGTCCAAACACGAGTCATGAAGACAGCGACGATTGCGGAGCTATTATTTTGGGAATGCAAGAAGAACGTCCGAATTGGGATTCGATTGGAGCCCGAATGAATGCGATCAGGACGAAGACTTTACTCGAAGAAGCTGATGTTGTCGTCATCCGATTCGGTGAAAAATATCGACAATGGAATGCTGCCTATGATGCTGGATATGCCAGTGCCTTAGGGAAACCTATTATTACCTTGCATCCACCAGCGTAAGTAAATAACAGGACGAGCGTCCAATCCAATCTGACCCAGTCAAGTACTGTGGTTTCCCTTTGCGATGGCCTCTTTCCAACTGCTAACGCCTTTTTTATTTTATTTATTTTTACAAATGGTCAAACACAGAATTTCACACATGCTCAAGGAAGTCAACGCTAGTGCAAACGTCTGTTGTCAGGATCCAGAGCAAGTTGTTGGTAAGGTTCTCGTGTGTTCTCCTTCTTCTTTCTTTTCTGTACGAACTCAAGTCTCACAAGCAATGAACACTGCTAGAAACACTTGCCTATGTAATTCGAGGAGAATTACCAGCCACACCCAGAGATGGCGACAATTTTGTGCCCATAGCAGATCGATTGGGAAAGGGTAATCCGAATCCATAAGCAACACGACGAAGGCCGAAAGACTCGCTTGTTATATCAGTTCAAAATTCTATGCTGCCAGCCAAGCCTCTCATTTTAGTCGGTAACAATTTGTGTGGATACTAGAGTGGTAAGAGAGGGCAAGCCGCAGGTACAATGAAAGTTAGATAATTGCAGGAAAGAAGACCGCGCCAATCTCGTCGTCGTTGCCATTTTCCAAGATTTGATTTCGTTGCTGTTCAATTTTTCGTTGCTGCTGCTGATCATGCACAGTGAGAATTTTCAGAATCCAAGTTGACATGTAACCCATGCCTTCATAACCGACAGACGGGCATATGTTAGTAGAGAACACCGTCCACGAGTAGAACAGCATGAGCAAATCTCCATTATCAGAACATGCAAAACATACCAAGCCAATTCAGGGCCTCTAGTTCCACCTTGTAGCCATTGCTTTCCATCATTTCCAATTCATCGTATCGCGGGTCATCATTTGTACCACCACTGTGGAAGCTGTGATCTTCATTCAATAGTTGGTCTAATCGCTTCTTGTCTAATTCTGTCAAATGTTGATACACATCAGGAGGTAACCGCACGTTGTTGTTTCCTGAATGCCTATTATTGTTGCCACGACTATCCTGACTTTGTAGTTTCGCCACATGCGATGGTCGTAGACCTAGCCATTGCACGGGAACACTGTAACGTGCTCCACCATCAACTCCTCTGCTCAGGCTTCCGCACTGATAGGTCTGCAGGACGAGTACCCCGTAGGGATTGCAGTCCGCGACACCATATACGGGAAGATTCAATTCATGATGCAGCGTATGGACCAAACTGCGGGTGGCCAGATCGGGAAATCCTTTACCTGTCACTAAAATACAAGGATACTGATCGTACAAACGATCTTCCGAGAGACGGTTGTAGACACCTTCCTTTTCAATAACCAAAATACACTTGGCACGACGGCAACCCTGTGTTGGGTGTCCTTGGTCATGATTACGATCTTTTGCAGTCTCATTGTCATAATCCTTTTCATAGCTCGCACTAGTACTACTATTTCTCGTTGTTGTTATTGTCGTCGCGCGACAATCCACTGTAAATCCACGTTGCGAAGCAGGTTTTAGCCACTCTTGTGTAACGGGTGTTCCTTGAATGGACGACAAGGCTCGACCATCCAATACGATCTGACCCTGTTGCAAAATTTGGATGCAACCACAGTACCATCCCTTGGGCGATGCAAACAAACCCAAACTGGATCGAGGTATCTGCAGCAGATTGGTTGCGTCGACAATGGCTTGATCGCATTCCTTTTGAGATCGAAAATGCGTCACGTAAAAGTAGTAAACTTCCCGCGTCGTCGTCGTCCGTTGCGACAGCAAAAGAGTGTAACAAAACGACAGTACCAGCAGGATGCTGGTGAATTTTCGTCCCTGTGCCAAGTTGTGAAAGGACACCACTCGTGTCGTGGAGTGGGACGTATTGCGGATAGTAGTGTTTCGACGACCGCTGTTTCTGGTCTCGTCTCTGGTCTCGTCTTCGTCGTTGTCGGTGTCGTTGTCGCCGTTGTCATCATGATTATTACCAAACGACATAGTGGTAAGTTCGGGTAATTCATTTTGGTGCAATTTATTGAGTACCAATTCAATAAGACGTTCGATCCGACCTAGCACATCTTCAGGTAACAAGAACACTTCAGGAGAATTCCGTCCGGTACCTTGGCGACGATGTGATGGAAGATTATGGTCCGCGGAAACTGTCTCCCGAGTTGATCTGGTACAATTGTTGTCCTCATCGACGCCATCTTCCTTTTCTTGGTTCTCTTCTCCTTTCGTCGTCAATGTGGCATTCAGTTGAGGCGGCAGCTGCATGTGTTCGCAGTCGAATGAATTCTGACGACGATCATCATCGATGTCCACATCTTGAAACTTTGCAAACGAACGACGTTGCTGGGATCGATTACGCTCTTTTGATCCACGCAAGAATTGTGAAGTCTGAGACGAATCGTATTGAGTGTCATCTTCATCGTTGTCGTCGCGACCGTCGAAAGAGGGATTGGTGGACGACGCAAAAAACATGTTCCTGTTTGTATTGGAGAAGAAAAGGTTCTTCGTGGATGTACTAGCGAGCTTTTCCTTGGGAGAGCTTGGCGCTACGAAACTATCTTGAACGACTATGTGAATTTGTGTCAGGTTGTACGAAAGTTGTATGGACAGTGCGTGCTCTCTTTGTCGGTAAAAAAAATAGTGTCGTCTTTTCGTTGTTTTTGTTGTTGTCCATTTCAAATTACATTCCTGTAGGATTAGGGTTAAAACATGTCAATTCTTCGCACAACTACAAATTCAAACAATAACAAAAAACATACAACAGCGCAGCAACTTTTTTGTCAATTATTTTTTGTCAATTATTTTTTACTATCTCTGTCACCGCAGATAACAACACTACGCCAAGCTATAGCTATAGTAGTAGCAGAGTATTAATACAACAGGTTCTTTAGATTCTACTTATGCATCAAAAAGAATTCACAAGCAATCCTAATACTGCAACTACCAATATTTTTCGTGATCTTCAAATTTTCACACTCATCTTAGCATCCACCCTAACACTACCACTTGTAGCAGCAACAGCTACAGCACCCTGCTTCGCTGATTCTTTTCCGAAGCATCGCAAGAGACCAAACGCCATGCAAGTCCACCAAAGTGAGAACGATCACGATGACGATGGCTGGGAAACTGTTCCTTCTTCCAAAAAGAAAAACAAGTCACTGTCGGAACAAAGAAAACCCGCTGATGATGGAACTTTGCCTTGGGTAGAGTTTCTACCACCACAAATTCAGCAACAGCAAAAATCATTCACTCCCTTTCTTCTTTTGATGGTGGGAATTCCAGGAAGCGGCAAGAGTACGTTTGCCAAAAGCTTGGAAAAAGCCATGCCATACAAATTTGTACGCATCAATCAAGATGAACTGGGAGATCGGCGTCGCTGCGAAGAAATGACTCGAAAGACTTTGGCGAATGGACAGTGCCCGGTCATTGATCGGTGCAACTTTGATCCACATCAGCGGGCCCACTTTGTGAACATTGTCGAAGAACACAACAAGAATAATAACAAGAATAATGACACTGCCGTCCTTGTGGATTGCGTCGTTCTTACGTCCGATCAGTTGGTGTCGGTGGAAGAATGCGTTCGGCGCTGCCAACAACGAAAAAAACACGAGACCCTTTCCTCTCACGAAGCTCGGGGGGTTGTCACTAATATGGCACGACAAATGATTCCGCCGTTGGTGAAAGGTAATCGAGAAGGGATTCGGAGTGTACGGTGTGTCGTGAATGCCGATGATTTTAGCAATGCAGTTCGGGAGTACCTGGAGCAAACGTCCTGAAAACACCAAACTCGTCTCGGCTGGTTTTACAAACGGTGCAATGGTTATGTGAATTTCGACAATGAGCGAGAACTCAAGCACACATTGCAGATGTCTTATTCGTGGCTACTCAAATATTATGCGCCGAAAAGCCATCCCAGATGTAATTGCTGTCCTCCACTACTACTATGACGACCGTTAACTTGTCACCACGAAAACGTGACTAAGGCCTAAGATTGCTACTAATAGTCTACTAGCTAGGAGAATGAGTAGTAATTATTTGTTCATCACGTTGGCTAAAAACAAATCCTCCATGATACGACTTCGCAACAAAAGCTTGACGTTCCATGCCCGCAATTCTTGCAAGTTGCAAGGACTGGAGTGCTGATTTTGACATCTGATCATTCTTAAGTCTTCTTGTTGCCGCCGCCACATACAACTCTGACCTTTTGAGCAAAATTTTTTCGACGGTATTCTGGAATGTTGTTTTGTATCTACTAGTACCTACCGTACCATACTACGAAGACTCGAATAAAGTAAATACTGTACATTAGTAGTAGCACTAGACTAGTAGTCTAGTCTAGTACCGGAGTATTGTATAACAAAAGCCTAATGATCCGTTAAGCTGAGTCGTTTCAGTGTATTTTGGTACTCCGAAAAGCACGGAAGCACTTCACACAAATAATTATTCAAGGGACTTAAATCCATTTGGATCGAGTAAGACCACGACAAGGGGAAAATAATGATCCGGTAGGATCAACATTCGCAAAGCGGGGGGGGTGCCCCTACTTTTTGGAAGGGGGGTGACACTTACGATTCCATAATATTATTATTCTGACTATTTACTATAAATCTTTAAGTAGTCCAGTCTTTGCTAATACTAGTAGTAGTAGTAGCAAGGAATAGTGCTCTATCGGCTTTGCTTGATTCGGAAAGGCAGCTGAGTCGAATGGGTCCTCAAGTCGTGCCGTAAGGTTTCCTACTCGCTGGCTACTCCAATAGCTATTGAATATTGAGTACCACTACTTATGATCACACGTCTCCTGATTTCCCCGATCAAAACCCCCAACAAACAAGCAGCTACTACAAGTATCAACAAGACCACCAATCAGTAAATGACATTCTATTCCCATTAACCACACAACCAACCAACCAACAATTCACTAATAACAACACACAGTAAGGTGACAAATACCATGTCGAGTAGCAGTAACACAAATAAGAAGCGCAATGAGCAAAAACATGTAGATCCATCGGTGCCACAGTGGAGGTAAGCGCACAGTCTGTGTGACGTCCGCCGTTTCAGTAAAAATGACCGTTAGCATGGCGACTTTTGTGATTCGTACTGTTGCTTGCATCGTTGAACTTACCATTGTCGCCACCTTTATCACCAACACGGACTCAACCGCTTTTTTATTACTGTAGAGCTGTCCAAGTGGCATCCCGACAAGAGCAGCAACAAGCACCACCTCTCCTTGTTCCGACAATGCCAACCGCCGCAAAGGCACCTCCAAGTATTGCTACCAGCACCACCGCTTCCAATCACGAAGACGGCGGTGTGATTGACAAGGCTTCTTTTTTCAGTTCGCAGGAAGACGAGCAGAAAAGACAACAACAACAGCAAAGTGGATCCAAGTGGATTTGTGGAGAACTGCGACCAGTTCCCGCCTTCTATCCATTGGAAAAGTCCAGTCGTTTTGTAGAAGACTCCAAAGACAATGTCACGGCACGACTGGCCGAGTGTTTGCGCGTACTCAGTGTGCAAGCTGAATTTAACTCGGAAACGGTACGTAGACATCGTGGTGTCAACAGTTGTTGTGTTGTTGTTATTGATGATGTTTCTGTTAGCTGTAGTGACTCACTCTGTCCAACAATGTTCGATCCGTATAAAAATTTTGGATTCATTCGCTTTCACTACAACAAAACACAACAAAACTTTAGGCGAGCGCTTATTTGATGACGTCCGAAGGTGTGGAAATGCATTTGTCCCTCTGGAAGACCATGAGTGAAAAGGCAGGAATTGTCGTTGAACTACAGCGACGCAAGGGTGATAGCATTGTCTTTCACCGGTACAGTCGATTCATCTTAGATGCGGCCATTGGTGATTTCAATACCGAACAGCATTTGGAGACCCACGGACAGGATTTGGATATTGTCTACTCCAAGAAAGTCCAACGTCTTTTGAACCTGGATCGAACAGGATGGTCGTCCACCGCAGCCGAATATGAAAATGCTGTCATTGCCATTGAAATTGCACATGGATTGCTCATGAAGGATCGAATGGACGCAAGACAATTGGGACTCGAGAGCCTTTGTCTATTGACGGACCCTAAGAAAACGGGAATTACCACAGCTCTGATAACCAGTCATGTGGTCTTGTTGGGAACAGCCACTGGTATTGAAGGCCTTTACGCTAATGGCGAAGATGAAAAGGAGGAATTAGTATTGGATGAAGCTCCCTTTCAAGGAATCCGTCAAGCCATTTTGTCGTTGGTCCAATTCGGTCGCATCGGCGATGACGAAGATTTTGATGATGAAGACGATGAGGATACCATGGGTGTACTCAACAATTTGGCTCTGGCTGTGCTTGCCAATTCCTTGGATGTTGTGGAGAATCAAGATCGATACGATGAAAACCCCGAAGAAACGGAAAAGAAGCCTTCGGCGATCCGAACACCCTCGTCCTCCTCGGTTGCTGGAGCCTTTTTGGAAGAATCCAACGAGTTGTCCAAAAGCGAAATTTTATCCACACTCATTTCTGAATTGGGAAAGGCGTCACAAAAACCACACAATGCTTGCCTTTCGGCCAAATGCATTGGATCACTGTGTCGGGCCAGCAAGAAAGCCAAACGACGAGCCAAGGAACTTGGAGCAAAACAAGTTGTCAGTACAGCCCTGGAAGTGGGTGTCCGAACCCATTTGAAGCTGGAAACGGAATGCAAGAATGTCACCAAAGTTTTGACCGCCGTGGTCAGAGAAGAAGACGAGGAGTAGACCTATAAATTCGGCTAAAAAACCGGAAGAAATTGAGTTTATGGATGCGACCATCGTTTTGAAAGTCTCATACGACGACGTAGCAACAACAACATTGTAACCATTATTATGAATAAAAAATTATCTGAATTCTCATATTTTTGTAAGAGGTTTACTGTCGTCCCTACTAGCTGCAACCCTTTTGAAGGTAACCTCTGAATTACTACTACTAGAGGATACCGATTAGAATAGCTACGATTCGTTAGCCTCTCAAAAGCATGAATAATTTCTTGGAAGACCAAGATCTTGAAGAAAAATCAGCAAACATGGTGCTACTGGTACTGTACTTGCAATGCAACAACATGAAAAATTACTAGGGTCTAACCAGCTACACATGTTGTTGTTGGGGACAAGCAAGTGTTATCACCATTCCCGGGATATGGAAAAATCCCGGGGCTGTGTATCCAATTTTCCGGGATATCCATATCCCGGGCTTGTTTGACGATTTAGTGATCACCAATTCAGGGATATTGAAAAATC
>Ga0100402_1000498_pt1 | contig 45986 bp, 30 predicted proteins | sample CryGeyme20150102_FD_80419 | JGI IMG/M metagenome (GOLD analysis project Ga0100402, IMG submission 80419) | Groundwater microbial communities from Crystal Geyser aquifers in Utah, USA - Crystal Geyser metaG 2015-0102 | ecosystem: Environmental > Aquatic > Deep subsurface > Groundwater | place... | reverse complement strand
GTGTTACTCTATTAGGTCGTGTGCCTAGCCTGCTCTGTATACACACACACACCACTAGTTTGCTCCTACTATTATCATAATATTCATATTTACTCTTTATGTCTCCACACTAGCTTTTTACGTAAATGTGCGATCATCTGTAAAAGAGGGATACGATAAGGTTAATGTCGCAGGAACTAACGACACAAAATTCAAATTTAAATAATAAAATATTCTCTCGTCTTTCGCTTTTCAGGCAAGCACAAAGCACAATAATAAGAAACATGGGATCATCAGTCTTTACGTCTTTACTATAAAATAAAATATGCCAATACGTCAACACTTTTTGTTGTAAACCGTTTATATAGTAGCAGAAGTGCAAGAATGGTAGAAGGACCAGGAACAACGAGAAATGGAGTGAAAGCCTCCACTGTCTTAAAGGAACGAGTGCGACGTGTAGCGACACAACAAACTGGTCACGAGGAATGGTGGAAAAAAGATCATTGCTTGTCTCAAGTCATTAAGGTTGGCAAAGAACTCTTTCTCATTTTCAGTCCCTGCGGTGCTGGTGGCTCGCAAGATGTAGCAGTTGACTGTGATGCAGATTTGGCAGTTCGATTGCACTTTGGAATGAATGGTTCATTGCATGTAAATCATCTCGATTCGAAACCTCGGCTCCACTATCGAACAAATACATACGAGGAACCGACACTAACAATTATGTTTGAAACAAAAATTCTCAGAACGTACGATACAACAATATCGGTACCCATTATCAGTGCCAAAGCGCCCAGAGCCAAATTCAATCGGCTTTCGACTCACGATGTTTGCAGTACCACCTTCAATTTACAGCATGTTCTGGATCAACTGCAATCGCCAGCAATGCAGATATCTTCTAACAGCACTGTCATTTCGGACGTGCTTTTGGATCAGAGGATACTGCCCGGAATAGGAAATATCATCAAAGTCGAAGGTCTGCATCAAGCCAGAATCCACCCAAAGAGAATGTTGTCGTCTTTAGACACGTGCGAGTTATCGGACGTCATTATGGCCTGCCAAAGGTATGCCATGAAGTGGCTCCATACTGGAAGAGCTCCTTGGAAACTAGTGTATAATCAAACAATATGTGGAACGTGCAAGGAGCCAACGGTCAGGATATGCAGAATTGGTGGGACACAACGGACGACGTTTTGGTGTGGTGGTCGATGCCAACCTTTGGTCCCCACCGACGCAGAAGCAACCACGGAACAACGGCAAGATACAGTGAGAACAACGGCTGCTTCGACCGATTTGAACAATGGTAATATTAGTATGTCCGAAAAACTACAGGTACCCAATCGGCATATTATCCACGCCGAAAGTAAACCACACAAGGTTTGCCCGATTCACGGTCCTAGTTCCATAACGTTGCGACGATGTCGAAAAATTGGTAACAATGAACAGAGAATATTTTATACATGCCAAGCTCAAGGATGCAACTACTTTTATTGGGCGGATACAAACTTCCCAAATTGTAAATGTGGCAAGAGAGCTGTTCTCCGAGTTTCCAAAACAGACAAGACAGGCGGAAGATGGTTCTTCTTTTGTGCTAAACGAGGAGTCAAGTCAGCTGGTTGCGGATACTTTTGCTGGGCTGAAAAAAAGTATTTGGATCGATATGGTCGCCTCTTGACACCTCTTCTTTAATTAAGCGTTTGCCAGACGTAGCGAGCAACCGTGCATACTGTCATCCAGGGCTTCAAGACAACACCAACGTTTCAAGAATACCCTCCTACGCGCAATGTAAGCCATGACTCAGATCATGATCCAGCTCCATTTGAAGGATTCCCACGGAGGTGACTGCTTTGTGAGCGTGAGTCTAAGGTTACAGGATCCTTGAGACTCGAAATATCGGTACGCCTTCCCACGACTTGGCGATCAATATAGCAGGCGATGTAGAGCCGTAGCCGACAAACGACAAACCAGAAAAATGATAATGCAGCATACAGAGGGTGTCGCCGAGGCCAAGCTGGAAGTCCACCGGCAGCGTAGGATGGACTCTCATGATGAATGGCTCATGTCCGTAATGCTCGCACCAGACCGCACCGCATCGCACCTGAGCTTCAACATTCCAGCCAGGCTCATCCAGAAATAAAATGCTGTGGACATTGTGAGGGCGAGGGCGTTAGGCTGCGCCCAACTACAAATGAATCACATGCTTTTTCCTTTGAGCGTAACAGACGATTTAGGAGGGCAGGGAAGGTCGCCAGGAACACGTTGTGTAGCAGAGAAACTACCATAAGCCACACCAAGCTCATGCTTTGGCACTGGTGTAGGATAGCCACTTGTTGCTAACAAACGCAGCCGGCAAAACAAAGAGAAAAGCAAGTCGGTTGTTCACCTCAGAGCTAAGAGATAGCGAGTTCTCATTCACTGCTACTTGAGACTACCCTTATTGAAAAGGATTGAAGCATCTTCTTCAAGATGTCGCTTCGCATTTGGATTCTCGTTGCTTCTTTCTCTCCTCGGAGTAGCTGGTACACTAATTATAGTTGAATTTTCGCCTTCTTGCTCTCGCTAGCTAAGCTTCGTTCATTATTGAATTCAAGCAAAAGATTGGATAAAAACTTCTCTGTTGAAAGATACCATCGGTCACTCTGGAACAATGTATGGTGTGAAGAACCGGCGTGTCAAGTAAATCAAGGGTTCAGAATGCTTATCTAAATTTTCGCCTGTTCTCGTCCGATTTTTCGCCTTTTTCGCAAGCTGCGCTTCTTCCTCTTTTGACGCTCAAACGCGAAAAACCTGAATATTTTAAACGGCGAAGATATCTTCTTTCCTCGACACGCAAAAACATCACCCTCACAAAACTTCTTGGAACAAGTAGTTACTCTAGTAGACTAGTTAGAGCACAAAATATTATTCACTAGAGTAGAAAAAACGTTATCATTGCAGCGACACTACACCTACCATCTTTCCTATTTGCCGATTTCTATCCTCGTTGATCCAATTTAGCTTTTGATTACAGTAGTAGATCTATTGAGATTGATTGCTTGATTGCTTGATTGCCTGCGATTTTTTTAGAAATTTTCGAAGAAACCATAATATCAACGACCCAAACATGTCTGACGCCCAAGTTCCAACCTCGCCTATCATCTCCAAGAACCAAAAGATGATGGAATGCCCAGCGACCGTTCAGTCGTTGGTGCCTCTGGTCCATCCATTGGAAGCAGGACCAGCTTTAGTGAGTCCTGATATAACCACCACAAAGTTCGCACCAACGACATCACCGTCGACGACGTTGTCGACCGCATCGAACCAACAGCAGCCGACGGGTGTATCATCATCAAACTTAAGTGCTCATGAAGGTTTGATCATATCAGGTATTCAAATGCTTGCTCCCCGCACAGGTAGGTGTTTCTGTGCGCTACAATACTGAATGTCTCGGCTGTGGCTCTGAATGAGATTATGACGCATTTTTGACACAAGCTGCTCGGATACTACTTACTTTGTCTTCTAAACACATCATATTTCTTCATTTTTAACATACAGCCCTTCAACCAAAGTCTAAAATTTTGAAGGGTCCTTTACCGGCTCTTCCCGTGATCGGAAGCTCGCCTACGACAGGTCAGGCCGGAACCCGGCTCAACAAGTTTGTCCGGAGGCTTCATGACATGCTCGTTGCCGAAAAGAACTCGGGAATTGTCGAATGGCGCCGCGGGCTCATGGTGCTCCATTCCACCGGTGAATTTTCCAAGACGATCCTTCCCAAATACTTTAACACGCGCAACTTCAAGACGTTTCGTCGACAGTTAAACTACTACGGGTTCGTGCACGTCCGCTCGTTCAGCACTACGGGATCCACTACCACGGCACTTTGGGTCAATCGAGACTTGGCCAAGCGAGGATCGGACGAAATTTCGAGTGTCTTGATGCTGAAGCGCGTGGAACCCTGCGAGTCGGCCAAGACCGCAGAAGGTCGTCGTATCCGCAAGGAACAGGCCATCTCCACAGTCGAAGACGATATTGGTGTGAGCCCGAAGACTCTGCAAATGGAACAGATTCGTGCTTTTGCTTCAAGGGCTGGAGAGTATGATTCTACAAAGGATGCATCTCTGCTTCTGCAGCCTGCCAATGGAGAAGGTACCTTTCCTAATTCGTCCATTCCCCGAGAAGTGCTCTGCCTCCGCCAGAAAGCGACATCACCACCACCGTTTCCTTCGTTGGAAAATGATACACGGCGTGTGTCTATTTCGCGCTCCAGTAGTCTGGCTCCTTCTCTCAGTCAAGCGAGCTCCATGAGTAGCCATTCGGACCTTCAGCAGCCATCCGAGGAAGATAATGTCGGTGCCGCCAATTTGCTACTGATGTTTTCCAAGAGTGGAAGCAGCAGTGGCCAAACGAGAGCTGTGGCCATTTCACCCACGGGTCATTCTCTGATTTAATCTCACCGGATTCACCACGGAAGGCACTTGCTGCTATACACTGCACTTGAATACATCATCGCACGCTGCATATTTGCATTTTTCCTATTATTTATTATTTGCACGTCCAAGCACACAGCTTCGAACTAGCTTTGCATACATAACTCAAAAGTCCCGGTTGTCGACGGAAGACAACCCTGTGTACTGCACGTGTATCTTACACTTTCTACTCCATGCTGTTAAAAAGAAAGTAATAATTCGTTACATGCTCTTGTATAAGCCAATACATCTCTCGTCTTGCTCTTTGTTGTGCGCCTTAGTGGCTTCTAAAGAATGCACATAAAAAGTAAATGCATAGCTTTGCTCGCATAGAATATTCCCCACCAGCGATGCATCCATAAAAGAGCGATTTTTTTTTACCGCCCGCCCACTTAGCGAAAGTCAATGACCTTTTCGTACCAAAATCCCACGGCAATCAGGAGGTAGGTCGTAATCAACAAAGATCCTTCCAACCAATTCACTTTGGGATAGCTAATGACAATGCTAACCGTGAATACAGAGAGCACGTAGAGGGTAATCTCAAAGTACGGAAAGTTGAGCGTCATAGGCTTGTCCATGATCCACCCCACCAGGACAGTTAGGGGCACGACAAAGAGCGAAATCTGCGTGCAGGATCCTACAGCAACTAACGTGAAAAAAGTTGGAGGGTTTGGGATGAGAGTGTCAGCAAATTTTATCAAAGCAACATTACAAAAGCAGAAGTCGCCACCCCGCTCCACCAACCTCACCTCCCATTGACAAGTCCATCTTATCTTTCATGGCAACCGTAACAGCTGTAATATGTTCCACAGCGTTTCCTACAATAGGAAGAATAATCAATCCCACAAAGGTCCGACTAACACCTGAGGAGGAACAATATCCATCAATGCTTTCGACTAAAAAGTCGGAGAACCACGCCACCAAAAGTGTTGCCGTGCACAGACCAATTGCGGCAACTTTGAAGGAGACACTTGCAGCTTCCTCTTCCTCCTTCTCTTCTTCTTCGTTTTCGCCATCTCCTTCGGCACGCTCTTTTCGCTCCGCCACGGCCTCTCCGAAAATATGCGCATGAGTGTATAATTGAAAGAATAACATTTGAGCATACATGAAGATCATAAAGATGGCCGAGATGCGCGAAATGACCAAGACGTGTTCATCTTTAACATTGTAGTATTGAGCAAACGGCGTAGGCAAGACCAAGGCAATACTGGACAAGGCCAAGAGCCCAATATTAGACGTAGCAGCCACGCTATTGAAGGTTTGTTCTTTATAATACAGGCCACCAAAAAAGAAACAACAACCCAATACCAATAGCAAATTGGAAAAGATGGATCCCAGCATACTGGCTTGTACAACACGTATTTCATCTGCCATGAGAGCTTGAATGGCAACGACTACTTCGACGGCATTGCCAAAGGTTGCATTGATGAGGCCACCAATCGTTTCATTTGTATGCAAGGCCAGTTCTTCTGTAAAGTCACCCAAGATACTCGCCAAGGGTATCATGACCATAAAGTTCAGCCAAAAGACCCATGCTGCAGACCAAGTGCCCTGAAAATTGGCCCAGCAAGCAAAAGGAATGGCCAATAAAAGCACACTGACCGATTTACCAAATACGATATCAATAAGGGCATTCAGGGTAGAATAGTAAAGTTCCTCTAGATCCGCATCTGCGTCGTTGTTGGTATCTGCGGCATCCTCGGCAATATTTTGTCCATACTGTTGAATGTGCTGATCTTTACGATTCTGCAAGGGCAAACGCTCCGATTGGTCCGATTGTTCCGCCCGGTCTTTGTTAGTCAATAGTCGCCTCAACGAAGGTGCCAGGGAAAGATTACCGTGACGAGCGCTACCACCAGTGCCACTACCTCTAGAGCCAGCGCTGCTGCAAATATTGCGATTCGAGCGGGCCGTCGTTAATCCCAGGCGCCGAATCTTGGCTACCGCAGTCAAATATGTCAATGGAGTCGGCTCCGAAGGATTGCGCGCACTGGATCCTCCACCATCATTTTCGTCACTGCCATTTGCATTATTTCCAGGTGCAGACATCATGATGTTATTAAGATGTTATCAAGTTTGAGTCCGCAGGAATATTGATTCACTACGTTCGGGGTATACAGTTGGATCAACTTTGGAGATTAAAAAAGTATTGTTCAGATGGAAGATTCGGAAGAAAAAGGTAAGGATATTGGAATCATGAAGTAAAAGTAGTATCTTCTCTACTATTGGCTGTTCTTCACTCCGTACTCCTACTAGAGTATCAATGATTTCCTAATCCACTCTACTAGTAGTTGAGGAGAGCGAGTTAAAAATAATGAACTGAATGGAGTTATGCGAACCAAATTATATGAGAAATGTGAGCGTCCAAAAGAAAACTCACGCGCTTGTGTGCGTGCAACGAATACACTGAAACGTTGGAAGATTGTGATGAGACCGCACAAACCTACGTACAGTACACCAGTACTGTTATCATTGCGAGTAGAGCAGTACAGTACCAGGTACCAGGTAGAGCACTTCACAACGCTGCGCTGTCATACCAGTAATAATAATATCACATCTTTAGTGTATTGTGTTTTAGGTTTCCTGTAGTAGATTTCCTTGCTCATCATAAAATTAAATAGTCTACATCTTTGATTAAAAATGACGGTAAGTATGGAGGAATTTCAAGTTTTATGAGTCTTAGAGTATATCACTTGAATGTGCTACGTACTAGTAGCACTTGGCTTTCCTGATGAAATTCTCGAGGCAATGAAGTAGGACGTAGTCCTCTTTCAGTGTGTTGGTAGAACTTTGTGCTATTATTTTCTCATTTCTCAACAAGCTACACGTAACATATATTAGCAGGACGTTGCAGCATTGGAGCAAAGAATACAGGCACTGGAAGTGTGTGCTACATTCGAGGCAACCCAATCCAAGGTACAAGCCGTGGAAAACGAAATGTTATCCAAATTGTTAAAAATTAAAGAGGCAATTCTGCAAGAAGAAAAACAAGGCGGCGGCGCTGCTACTAGCAGCAAGGAATTGCAAGCCCTTCGCAAGGAGAACGAAGAGCTCAAGCAAAAAAATGCCAAACTCGAGTACCGCGTCAAACACATGTTGGCCACTATGGAACAATTATTTGCAGAGAAAAAGTGAAAGAAAAAACTGAAGACTGCAAAAGGCGAGGCGTTCTCCTTTAAAACGCCCACCTCCCTTCCATCTTTTATGAGTATAACGAAACGTTATGGGCACACTTTTGAACAATTATCATAAGCGTTTGAAAGTGTGCATTAGTATTCAAAACAGTCCAGTAGTTATCTCTAGCATCTAGCGAATAGTTTCAGCAACCACATCACTATCATCATCATCCGATCCATTTCGGTTGATAATGTTTTCGTCGACCCAGGGGGCCAACGCCAACGCGGCTCCAAATCGTAGCGGTACGGCCGCTCGGGCAATATTGGCACCGGCAAAGATAAAGGCCAAGACGGCTGCACGATCTGCAGTGTCATTCACGACATCCGGCCAGTGGCCACTCGTGTTGTACAGAGCCGTCGAGGCTACGGGAAAAGCCACAATCCAAAAGGCCAGCTCGGTCAATACGTATGCAACGGTTCCTGCTACGCCGTACTTTTTAATATCGTCCATGGAAAGAGCAGGCTTGTCGTCGTCACCACCACCAACACCGGGCACCCCAGCACCGGGCAAGAACGAAAAGATGGAATCTTCGGCTGATTGTTTCGATTTGTCAGCGTATTGGTAGGCTGTAATGGCGGGAATACCAACAATCATGGCACCAGCAATCAAAGCGTTGCCCGAAAAAGGAATGTCCGATCCCAATTCTCCATACTTGATAGCATACGAAGTCGCTACTGTCAAAACAAGAAGTTTGGCACCAAGGACAACGTTGGATTCCTCAAATACTGTAAGTTGCAAGGGCATGGTAGCAATATTATCCGCGACCAAACCGGTGGGACTTGTACTGGACTTGGGAAAGGGGTTTGCGTCGGCCAATGTCCAACCGTTGCTTCTGGCAATGCGGAAAGCCGCAATCATGCAGGCAATATTTCCCAACAAAGTCAGTCCAGCCTGAGATGTGACCAAGAATTGTAAACTTGGATCGTTGTAAAAGAAATGGTAGGTGCAAGCACAAATTCCCGAGGCGTGCAGGGGCAGCATACCCCAAGTCAGTCCCTTCCATGTTTCGTTGCCCGTTGTTTCCGAATATTTCCATACCAAGCTCATTGCAAAGAGATACTCAAAGACTGAAGAAAAGTGAATCATCCAGGTAGGAATGGACAATGCATTGACGGGTTCTGCATGCGATACCCAAGGCAGAGCAGCCGTTATCTCAGCCGGCAAGTCTCCTAATCCAAACAAAAAAGGCGAATGAGCTCCAATACCAAGGCTGGGCCCTGTAGCACAGAAAAATGCAAAGAGACCAAACGTGGCAAATGCAACAGTGCGATATTTGCCAATGGGTTGAGGTTCAGGGTTGGTCATTGCATCTTTAAATCCCAATACCTGATGCAAATATAAAATAAATGGTGAGGATCTTTCGTTGAGATTGTTATTATAGTTCAAGACAAATGTGCGCAACAAACAAACCCCGCCGAATTTAAAAAAAGACAGCACACACAAACATGCAGGTGATTCGCGGCGCAGAGGCGTGTCAATTTCTTGTTAGACACAAAACGTACAATTAAAATGTTGGTCACCGTCAACAGAGCTTCGGCACCCCCGTGCAACCAATCGACGTTAGCCAGTGACGATCCGTATTGAGTTTTGGTAACGATTCCTCCCGGAATGGTTGAAAGAACAAAGAGTAACAGGAATTGGAATCCAAAATTTCCCAAATCTGATATCCGATTGGCTTTAAAGGACAAAAAGTACAAGAACAGGGCGTAGGGCAAGAGCGAAGCTTGGAAGAACATTCCGGCCATATTTTGTCCCTGATCAGAAAAAGCCAGCAAGTTGGTATTGGACGACACCACCGCCGCCGCTGTTGATGTAAGGGAATCTGCCATTGTGATGGTGTTTGATGCTGTATCGACAATAGAGGCAGGATCCATCATGTGCAGATGAAACTGATGAAACTTTGACGTATCTGTTGTGGTCTGAGAAACAAGAACGGATGGCTGAGGTAAAAATGCCAAGGATGGCTTCATAGCCAATAATGACACAATACCAGCTAATTTATAGATTGTCGCCGTCATTTCTTGCCAGTTGTTGTTGGTGGTGATGTTGTTTATCTCCAAATGCAAATGAAGCAGAGTATAAAATTAGGATAAAATATAAAAAAAGTATGATGCTCGTTGAGAGAACAAAAGTAGTTAAAGCAAAGTTGGTTGAAGAAAAAGTGGAATGAGTCCAAGATACACTTTACACGTGGACCACATTATTGCAAGTGCCCGGGTGGTTAGATACGCAGATAGTTGAAGTTACCTTGTCAGCGACCACGAAGAAAACTATCACAGTAGATTTAGATTTTCAGTTGCGTATCTTGAATCCGAAGACTCTACACACCAGTAAAATACACATAAAAGCAGCAGTCAACGACCTGACGACAACCATGAAGATCATAAGCCTTGCTACTCTTACGGCTTTGGCCGTTCATCGTGGCGTAACAGGATTTTCTCCCACCAGTTTCTCTAGTAGCACCACGAAATTTCAGACGCAGCTTTCCTCGGCAGTTGCACAACAACAATCACAACCCGAACGAGTGGCTCCTGCGGCTGGGAAGAAGCCTGCTTGGGAAAATCGTCCCGGTTTGACACCGGAAGAATTTATGGAATCAGATATGAACAAACCAGATGCTAGTGGCATGTGGGAATGTCCTTTGACGAGATGGGATAGTGACAAGTAAGTTATTGACAAGCATTCATGCCCTGGACATGATGATTTCATCCATTTTTTGTCACTAATAAAATAATCTTCGTGTTGTCACCTGTGTAAAATTCGCTGCGTTAATTGTATCTGATTTAATATCCTACAATTTCGCCTGTTTAACACCAAACCGCACCAATCCACAATACCTGCACAACTCAATCATTTGAATACACACCAATTCACAACGAACCAAAACACAACAACAACAAAAAACAAATAGCATTGATGTCGTCCAAGCGCAAAAAGAAGCCGCCAAGGCCCCCAGCTGTCCCAAGGAATTGAGAGCCTCTGCATCCGACAATGCCAAGGGTGCTCAATTCTTTGTTGAGAACAAGGATAGAATTCGCTCCGATCTGCTAAAACACGGAGCCGTTTGGTTGAGAGGATTTGATTTGATGAAATCCTTTAAAGGACACCGGGAAATGTACGAAGCATTGGGTTTGTATCCTTGTTTGGATCCCCTCCATTCGTCTGGATTGCGAAAATTTGCTTCCGAACGTGATGCCATTTACGAAGAAGTGAATAAGCCTTCTCTGCGAGGACACTACATCGGACTGCACTGTGAATCTACCACCAAACGAACCGCTGCCTACGCTGCTTTTGTGTGTCTTCAAAAGGCCACCGAAGGTGGTGGTCGCTTTTTGGTAGCCGATGGAGCCGCTATCTTAGCTGAGTTGGATACCAAACTTTTGAAAAAGTTGTACGATCGTAAGTTGCGCATTTCTGTAAGCAACTTGGATTTGCCCGCATCTCTACCCGGATTTGTAAAGGAAGGTTTCAAGGGATTAGTTGATGCAGCTGTTGCTCCCAAGTTTGATATGGACCTTGAAATGGTCTTTGAAGCTGATGGGAAGCCAGGACGTCTTCAGGTAGGTTACACAAAAGCGAAGAGAGAGAATATGCGCGTGGCGAATACAGCAACATTTGCAACGACTCATATTCAATTTCTTACTATTCTTAATATATTATTATAGGCTATTGAGACTGCCGAGTCCCCAATCAATCGCCACCCAGTGACGGGAATGCCCGTCTGGTTTAACAATGCTCACAACCACGCCAGGAAATTGCGCGACCGAAGACCCTGCGGTGTCCCCGAAGTTGGTATGACGGAAGTCTTTTACGCCGATACTCTCGAGCCAATGTCGTTGGAAGATTGCCAAGAGATTAAGCGAGCGAGCGAAAAGCACATTACTGCCCTAGCCATGGAACCCGGTGATGTCTTGCTGGTAGACAACTATCGTGCACTTCACGGACGAGACGTCTTCCAGGGAGATCGTTACCACGCCGTTAGCTGGTTCACATGGGACGATAAGGAGGAATGGCGCGGAGAAGAGCGACGCATTGTGGAAAAGAATGCTCTCAACCAAGCAATCAACAAGATGATGGACTTTTTGCCCAAGGATTTTGAATCCAAACAGAGTTAGACGAGGCAACGTACCAGAAACTAGCTAGGGCTAAAAAGGTGAAGCCGAGATGGATATGGCATCTACTATTATTAGAGAATCTATGTTCCACTGATGGCATTGTCACTTACTACAAAGTTACGTACGCCGATTGTAATCGACTTGTTTACCTAAAGACACATGCCTATCTGTTTACCGCGTTTGTTTAAGGGAAGGAATATGGGTACTTGTTGAGAACATGGATAGTGATGCGCTTGGCACAACCCGAAGCCATTGCAGCATATCTTCAATTCAAAGCCTCATCAGCCAAGATCGCACCACAAATAATAAACTATCCGACCTGTTGTCTTAATGTAGCACTCGTGCACATTACTGATAGTAGACTATGGTACTAGCGACTACAGTAGCTAGTACAGTATCTGTTAGGGTTTGCGGTTGTCCCGCCGCCAGGGATGTTGAAGCTCAAATCCGGGACTAAGGAGTCACGAGAGACACGGATTTCGTCAATTCTTATTACAAGGAGATGATGACCTCATCGATCACTCCAGACGGCGTTTGCAGGCCTTTGCTCGAAAATTCGTGTTTGCCCTCCGATTTTTCATCATCAAGCAAATCGGCCTGCCATCATCAAATTTTTAATTTGTGCAACAACTCAGTGCCCAGCAACTCAAAAACACTGCTTATACATTGAAGCTCAAGGGACAATCGTAGTCACACTGCACCTTTAAAGGAAATTAAGAGTGGTTGTTGAATACGATGGTTGGGCATTACCTACCGTTAGTTTCGGTCTTGATCTTTTCTGCCTCTGCCTTTGTGCCTCTTCAATCAACTAGCATTCGCCTATCCACTCGGAGACATGTCTCGGAATTGGAAAAACAAGTGGAGGATAAAAATACACTAGACGAGACGTCCATGTACAGAAATTCGATCCCCAAGAGGCTTCGTATCGAGGGACAGGGAATCCCAAATCGCAACGATCGAGTTCAACTTTTGGATACTTCTACGTACGAAGCCAATCTGATGAACTCTTGGGATGTAGATCCCAGTCGACAGACAGGATTTGATTGGGAGATAGAAAAGGCACGACGATTCTTTGCCGGACTGCGATTGAGAGAGGATGGAGTTTGGGTTAAACAACCATCCTTTTTTGATTTCTTGGTGAGCGAACGACGCATGTCCTCTCTGGCCGCCGATGCCGGTAATTCTCCCAAACCTGTGAACATTCTGGATGTTGGAGTCCTCATGATTACTAATATTTTGTCGCAACTGGGCTTCGGTCCTTCCTTGGGAATGGCCGCCATTCCAGAGGCCGTGATTCAAAAGTACGAAGGATCTATGTTTTCGTTCATCAAGGGAGTGCTCGGTGGCGACCTGCAGACCCTCGCTGGAGGGCCCTTGTTCCTTCTGCTGGCCAAGTACTATCAAGACTACGGTGCTATCTTTAACCTGTCGTTTGGGCCCAAGTCGTTCCTTGTCATTAGTGATCCCGTCATGGCTCGTCATATTTTGAGAGAAACACCAGTGGATCAGTATTGCAAAGGAATGTTAGCCGATATTTTGGTAAGTTTTTATCAACTACAAAGGATGTTGATGAGTTCGACAGCGCTTTTTCAGACATTGTAGCTAATATTCAAGCGCTCTTTTCTGTTCGGTTGTCACTCAGGAACCCATCATGGGCAAAGGTCTGATCCCAGCGGACCCTGCGACTTGGAAGGTCCGTCGACGTGCTATAGTTCCCGGATTTCACAAGCGTTGGTTGAACAGCATGATAGGTCTTTTTGCCGCCCGTGCACAGATTCTATCCAACGACTTGAAACAGAAAGCTGTTGATGGAAAGATAGTGGATATGGAGGAACGCTTTTGCAGTGTCACCTTAGATATCATCGGGAAAGCCGTGTTCAACTATGATTTCGGTTCGGTGACCAAGGAGAGCCCCATTGTGAAAGCTGTCTACCGTGTCCTTCGAGAAGCCGAACATCGTTCATCGTCTTTCATTCCGTACTGGAATTTGCCTTATGCCGACAAATGGATGGGAGGTCAGGTGGAGTTTCGAAAAGATATGACAATGCTGGACGATATTTTGTGCGACTTAATCAATAAGGCGGTCTCAACTCGCCGAGAAGCCACTGTTGAAGAGTTGGAAGAGCGCAACAACCAGGATGATCCATCTCTTTTGCGATTTTTGGTGGATATGAGAGGTGAAGATTTGTCTTCCCTGACACTGAGAGACGATTTAATGACAATGCTTATTGCAGGCCACGAGACGACAGCAGCTCAAATGACGTGGTGTCTATTCGAATTGTACAAGGGTGATCATGGCATGCTCCGTGAAATCCAAGCCGAAGTGCGAACTGTCTTGAAAGGAAAGGATCGTCCTGACTACGATGACATTGTTGCCATGAAGAAATTGCGATATGCACTCATTGAATCTCTGAGACTTTATCCTGAGCCACCAGTGCTGATTCGACGCTCGAGAATAGAGGATACGCTGCCCAAGGGCGGCACAAGTGTTGGCGATAAAGTGAAGATTCTTCGCGGAACGGACATTTTCATTTCCACGTGGAATATGCATAGGAGCCCTGAGTATTGGGAGAACCCCGAGCACTACGATCCCACAAGATGGGAACGTAGCTTTTCCAACCAGGGGATCGAGGGATGGGAAGGATACAACCCAGAGAAGATTCAAGGCTTGTACCCCAACGAACATGCTGCAGACTTCGCCTTCTTACCTTTTGGTGGAGGCCAACGAAAATGCGTTGGCGATCAATTTGCGATAATGGAAGCTACGGTCACTATGGTATGTACATATTCATGTCAAAGCTTCTAATACTCTAGTGCTTTGTGCCACAGAGCACTGGTCTTTCTCACATTCTCCTTGCTCATTTCTTGTGACCTAGGCCACGATCCTCAAGAATCACGACTTCGCCTTTGCCATTTCCCCTGAGGAAGTGGGCATGCAAACTGGCGCTACAATCCATACTATGAATGGATTGCTAATGCACGTGAAGACTGTGGCTGAAGATGCACCTTTGCCCGAAACTGACAACTATTGGACCAAACAGCACCTAAAGCGTGGACTGAGTGCAAATGGGCAACCTTTCGTCTCCGAAGCAGCTATCGAATTAGAGGCTCAACTTCAAAGTGACAAGCTGAATATGGAATTGAGTCTACCTAACGAAATCAAGCACAAAGCAGACGACGATGCAGAGTGCCAGCAATCGTTAGAATAGCTAGGACGACATTATTTTTGTTCGACACTTAAAATCATGTAGCAATTATTTTTCCACATTATTATATATCTCTTTTTCTTGGATTTTTCCCTTAGCTGTGTGGTGTTTGGATGGTACTAGTTGAGAATTAGTATTTAAACAAATATAGGTCTTCCTACCACGCAACCTTGTATGTAGTTTGGATGGTATTGTGCAAACGATCTTAATCAATGCACATCAAGCTCTCTCGAGTGTCAACTCCGGTCTTGGGGTTGGTTCCTTTAGCTGTAGGATGGGCACAAAGGTATTTTTGTTGGTCTTTGCGCAAGTAGGTGTCGGTCCAATCACTGTTCTCAATGGTCTTGATTCCTTCAAATAGGGTGGACCCTGAGACATACATATCCCTCACAACGGCATTCTTTGGCGTCATAAACGTTTTTGTAGAAAGGTTTAGAGGAACGCGACGAAGAAAGGAGAAACCGGCACCAGGATATCAGTACATACAGACATCAGACATCCATCAGTAACGAACATACCTTTAGTGAAGCTCGATTTAATTGGGCCATTTCAAAATTGGCTTGGCTCAAGTCTGCATTTTCAAAGTTGGATCCATCGACGGTGGCATCAAAAAACGAGGCACTTACAAGGTTGCTGTTCTGAAAATTGGCATCACGAACGATGGACTGCTGAAACGCCACTCCCTTTAAGTTTTGGTTGGAAAAATCTGTACGATCGAGGTTGACACCTCGGGTGATTGCAATGGTCCGACCGCTCTGTAAGGTCGAAGCTCCTCCTGTAGTTATTTTGGCGTTGGCCATACTGGTCGCTCCTCCATCATCGATAGCCAAAGAATTGGGAGCTGCCACTGCCAAACAAAGCGAAGCAGCGAATATGGCGCAACAACGGACTTTGCCAAAACTGCGAAAACTGTCCTTGGAAGGCCAAACGCTAGTTCCCGATGATGCAACTGCACCATTATCACTATTGTTGTTGTTGTTGTTGTTGACTCCAGAACAAGGATCAAAACCTTTCCGACTGAGCGAGGGCAGTGAGAGGCCTTTCACACATCCTTTCAACAAGGCGGCCGAAACCAAGATGGATACAATGAACTTTTTACTAGAGAATCTCATGGTCGATGGCTGAGTAATTGGAACGTCAAAACACCTCCTCTACTAACCAGAATAATAATATGAAGGATTTGCAAGTTTCCTGTTGGTCGTTATTCTTAATTGTTAATAGATAGAGGAAGTGTCAGGTGATGATGAGGTGGGCTGCGTACCTACTCGAGTATTATTTATTTTGATTCGGCAATGAAGAGAACAGATCTTCTGCGTAAGTATGGACGCATACTTTCCCCAACAACTCTGTGTAGAGGAAGGTCTATCCTCCTTTTTGCTACTAGTCTACTGCATACGGCTGTGCGCAGAATCAGGCCTCATCAGCACTCTCGTTCTATCAATCGATCATGCATTGCCTGCTTGCGTTTACAGCCGATACGTACGATAATTCCAAAGGATATATCATTGGAAGTGAGAGGGAATGAGCGATTCCGATACTTTTGCGTCCTCTCTTTCTTGTTGTCGTTCGTTGCACCGACGAGAAACTGCTCCGACTGCTGCCAGGTATCAGATCAACAGTCGAGCCCAGTAAAAGCCATGACGATGCCTAGGCTACTACTAGTTCTGTTTTGTGCAACTTTCTAAACAACATCGTTAGCCGTAAAGGTGACGGCGTCATCTCATTGGCGGCTTTTGACAACGTTGCCTTGAGCGATAGCATTGTCATTGATGGCCGCTAAGATACCACTAGCGATCTAGAGCAAATCGTGAGCTTGTTGCTTCACCAAAGACACACAAGTGGTATTGTCTCGAGCGGATCGGCGTTGAAGACCGGTCCGTTCAAGTTCCTTTGTCTTTGTTAGCACGGACCAAGCTAGAATCCTGCTTCTGCGTCTCCGCGAGAAGGATACCCCAGAAAATTCTTCGATCAAAAGCATGATTTACTACACCCCAGGTAGTTGCTGTTCTAGCTAGCTGTTCGAATGCTGCAGTGATGAGTACAGTACCACTCGTAGTACCAGTACATAAGGTAATCATCAGCAGCTGTTCGGTGGAGGTGAGTACGTACCTACTGTTTTAAAAAATCGAGTAAAAACGACCCGGGATTGGCATCGAACAGCCGGAAGAGTTAAATACCGTTCGACTTACCGTAGTAGTGGTAACTATTCATCATCTGACGATCACTACTCTACTAGACTACTACAGTAGTAGTAGTAGTAGTAGCAGTAGTACCGTACTCTCTACTAGCTACTACTGTAGTAATCTAATCTCCTCTCTAGCTAGTACTAGTAGTACGGTACCTGGTACTATCAGTACCTTAATTGTAGAGTACCAGTCTAGCTGGTCTAGTAGCTCTACTACTATGGTACCTACGAAGTACTACTACAGTACTAGTAGTACTACGGTAGTAGGCAGCAGTAGTACTCGAGTACTTCTTTGCTTGTCCGCGTGCTATCGTGTCCACTACTGCGGACATGCATGCTTGAAAGATGCATTAAATAGTCAGACAATCAGTGTGGACATTGCTGAAATAAAGAAGCGGTTCAGCTGTGGCCTGCGTTTCAAAATAAATTAGTCAAAATCACAATCCAAATAAGTAATTAACCACACTAATTATCAGCCAAATGTAAATAGTCTGTTTATTTAAGCTAACCACCGCCAGTTCGATCAATACCTGGTACTAGTACGGCACAACTCTCGGGGCATTTTTGAATCGATTTTGTTGTACGCGCACTTATTGAGGTTTTTTTTGCAATATGAAGCGAGTCGATTCCAACGCCGCAAACAAGAAGCTTCCTCAAGCCAGCAGTCCTATAGCCGATGAAAGCGCTGATGGCGGTAATGGCGACAATGAGGAAGAAGAAGATGGCGCCAATGCCAAATCATACTATCTGATGGAAAACATCGACCATCCCGGGATGAATGACGTAATGGTGAGACACACAAGGAGAGAATGATCTCGCACCTCTATTTTATGGATCTGTTAGTTGTATGTCTAACCCTTCCCCACCCAACCTTCACTTGATTTTTCATAGTTTGGTCGAGGAGGGTAAGTTTGGCATTATCGATATCTTCAGAAATATTTCAATTGTATTCGGCCCTCATTCACAGCCCTTTTCACATCACCAGGGACACCAATTATCACATAGCCAATCATCGTTTTCGCAGCTTGGTAGATCAGTACAGGGGAAGGTATCACGGTGCATCTCGCAAGGAGAAAGCTGTTGTAGCGCAACAAGTTGTGAAAGAATGGAGGAACAAACAACCCACCGGGCGATTTCTCGCCAGAACAAATCCAGAGCTTGGGGACGAGTCAAAGTGGCACGATGTGGGCAACGAAGTTGCTCACAAAAAAGCTTCCAAGATTTTGTGTGAGAAGTCGTCGTCCACGGGTGAAGCTGGGAATAGCAAGCGAAAGAGGGAACACGCGACCATATTATTGTCTGACAAGGAGCCAGCTGCACAGGATGGCAGGACCAAGGCAACTGGCTCATCGCAAGCAGCGCTTGTTGCTACTACGCCTGGTTCTACTACTACTACTACGTCTAGTACTGACAGATCATCCGTCGCAACGTCTGGCGCCACCATTGCAGCAGCTGCAACGAGAGCACAGCTTCTCCAAGAACAACAGGAGAGACTGTGGCTTGCATCCCAGCAGCAGCTTCAGCCTGCTGCATTTTTGAACCCACAGGGTATGCAACCGATGAACGCTTTGTCACTTTACTTGACTCCTCAAAGAAATCTTCAGAATTTACAAGGCAACCTACCTCAGTCTGGAACAGCTTCTGACCAGCAGAATGCTCTTCTTGCTGCAGTGGAACAAATGAATCGTGCTGCTAGAAGAGGCACGACATTACATCTCGCTTCCGCGAGAGCGAACTCTTCGCCTTTTTCTCAAAGACCTGCGTTGTTTTCGAGGGGAGCAGTGTCGATGTTCGGAGAAAGTGGTCCGGAGGCTCTACGTGAAATTGCTGGTGCTGATAGTGTACTTCCATCTGCTCCAGTCGCCCCCAACTTAGCTTGGAACTCTCAGTTAGCTCGTTTGGAATCTATTGATCGTGAGCTAGAACATATTCGCGAGCTACAGGCGGCTCGACTTCGAGACAATATGACTAACATGACAGCTCTACAACAAGATCAGCTTTCAGCTAGTTCTTCTGTTGCGCTTCCCGATACCAACATAATCGACTTTTTTTTGGAACACAGTCAACGAAGGGGCGGCAAAGAGGACGCAGCACCACTTTAAGAACGACAATTGCCAGCAATACATGAGTATGACGACATCAACATTAGCAAAATCTTGCTAGGTGGCGGGGAATATGGGGCTACTACTATACTACTGATTGTAGTACATCGAATCGGATTTCTCATTTGCACTTAATATTTGGTATCTACGACGAGATACTATTGGAGGGAGAAGGGATTGATACATTGACTGTAATTTTTATCGGAACCTGAGTCCGGATCGGAGGTGAGGAGTCCTTAATTGTATACAGTCATTAACAGTGCATATTTGCCTACAATAATTGCTTACTGTACATACTACAAAGTTGAAAAGTGCGCGAATAGCTAGCCAGCTAGTTGTCGTGGCTCCAGACAAACGGGTTTTTCCGGCTGTCTTTTTTTCATCGTTCGTCGTCTGGTTCGTTGGCACCACCGACCAATCGCGAAATCCCTCGGATAGACTGAACTCCGTAAAAGACGGCAGGAAGGACAGGAAATAAGTCTAATACGCTCAAGGACAATCCGGTGCTTTCTATGTATCCCATACGATTCACAAAAGAAGCAAAGAATAGGACCCCAACGGCACCGTTGAACAAAATACTTGGCATTTGCGATCCCGCGCTGGGTCGAAACGGAGCCTTTGCGGAACGAATGGCCACGGTAGATGCTAATTCAGGATTATCTTCATCAGATCGAAATTCCATGGCGACACCATTCATACAATACCGCTGCCCAGTGGGATCGGGTCCCTTGGAGAACGGTGTGAGAAGTGTACAGGGAGATGTCAGGTGAGAGGCTTTTAATTTGGAAAAGCGACCAAAGGAAAAAGAAATCGAGCTCTCCTCCAAGTAAGTAAAATACTTACATCCTCAAAAACATGCCCAAGATGGCCATCACAACTAGCACATGTAACCTCTGTTCTAGGAAGCAACAATTTGTAGTCTAATTTCAAATCAATGGCTTGTCGATCAATGGGTTGATAAAAACTGGGCCATCCTGTACCCGAATCAAACTTTGTGGACGTGGTAAAAAGTGGTGCTCCACAACCTCGACAGCAAAAGGTACCAGGATCTTTCACCTGATTGAGACTGGAAGAACCAGGAGGTTCGGTCCCTGCTTCTCGGAGAACATAATAGGCATCGGCTGGCAATGCTTCTTTCCACTCTTGGTCCGTCGTTTCGACTTTATCAGTGGTGGTAGTTGCTTTGACCAATACGACTGTGCTCCTTTTGTTGTATTGATGCTGATTGATGCTACTACTACTGCCATTACTACTGCTACACTGTCGGCCAGTACGAAGCTGAGGCTGCGGTAGAAATGCATTAGTTGAGCTGCCAAACAGCAGGAACGCGAGCTGTACCAGACGGGCCCAAGAAGAAGACACACTTCCATTCATTGTGTCCAAGTTATTCGTTGTTACCGCCTTGGATTAAGCTATCCAAAGTCTCAAGAAATGCTGCAATGAATACCAAAGGGATATAGAAAGAGAGGGCGCCAGTTGTTTTATTGTCGTCTTTCTTACATTATTTATTTGTCAAGTTTCAAGTTTCAAGTACTAGCTACAGTAGACTAGTAGGGTCTCAGATTTTTTTTCAAGAGAATCCAAACAAGACGTGTTACTTTGGTCAAAATTTGTCTGCTGGTCAAAATCTTCAAGAATTGTTTGACTAATTTAGGGTTAGCGATAGGTTATGTGTAGCAAAATCGAAATACAGGCGGCAGCGACGGCAACGGCAACAAGCAAGCAAAGGTCTTTACCTCACAAGAGCGACAAACAAAAAAAAAAGCTCTACACATAAACCACCTCTCTCTTTTATGATTTTTTCCTATCTTCGTTCCAGTTATCATTTTATTCTTTACAAAATCGTATCAATTGTAGCCATGGAAGACGCTACTGGTGAAATTGTCATGGATGATCGCAGCTCAGATTCGCAACAGCCATCGGAAGAGGCGGAGCATGCGCCTGATGCAGCAGCAGCAGTAACCACCACCATGACTACGGTTGTGGCAGCAGCAGGTGACGATGGTGACAATAGCAGCAACAGCAACAATGATGATACTATTGATACTACTACTCGTAGTGGTAAAAAGACGACTCGAACTCATCGACGACGATGTGGACAATGTCCTGCCTGTCTTCGGGAAGATTGTGGAACATGTGAAGAATGTTGTCACAAGAAAAAGTTTGGTGGTGATGGATCGAGTAAACAAGCCTGTTTGCATCGTCGGTGTCAAAATTTGCAGGAAAGTACACCACCTCGTACTACCTCCAATAGTAGTAATAGTAGAAGTTTTGCTACTGCTGCTGCTAGTAGTAACGGTGGTAGTAGTGGTGGTATTCTTATCAAAAAGAGATCGCGCTCGAGTACGGAAGGAAGTGGTGGTGGTGTTGGCGACGGCGTGGATCCAATGTCAAGTGCGCATCAATGGCCTGAAGAGTACCCTTCAACGAGGGAGGCCATGCTACCTTTGTCTGCATCAGTACCAGCTCCAGCTCCCAGTCCTAAAAAGGCTCGGAAATCTTCGAGCAAGAAAAGAGGTCCTACGGTAGACGAGCAAGCGATCGTACAACAACTGATTTCATTTCGTCCACCTTCCCTATTGGCCAGTACACACGTTTTAGAGTCATTACCTGCATTTGCGACCACTGAAACCAATTACATTACCAGATATGTTCACCCTGCAAACAAGGGTGACCTTCGTTACTCGACCACACAACTCCTGAAAGATTACAAATACGGTATGCCCGTTCAGGATCCGGCATTAGAAGTATGTGCGGGATGTCGTCGTGTTCATGCTCCTCGTCCACCGGATGCCGATGTGTTAGATCCTACACAACCACCTCCTGAACCTGTCATTCTTTTGTGCGATGGTCCCAATTGTGGATCCGAGTATCATTTGGAATGTTGCATCCCTCCCATATCCGAAATTCCCGAAGGTGCCTATTATTGTGTCGATTGCAATCCGCACGGATCGTCGGCCATCCTCGAACAATATTTGGAAGATCACGACGAACGACGGGCAATGGAGTCGTCGTATGATGAAGATACAGATGCGAATTCGAAATATGCATTTTTAACAAGCTTGTGGAAGGAAGATTTGGAAGACAATCAAGATAATTGGAACGACGAAAAACAGCAAAATAATGGAGAGCAGCGAGTTCCACAATCGGAGTTGGCGCGACTGTTGGATTTGCAGCAGCATTTGGTAGGTTCACCAGCTGCTGGAAGACCATGTTCGTTCCAAGAATTGGGTGATTTGTTCGTGGGGAAACCTGTTCGATTATATTGTCCGCTAGATGACAACTATCATAGCGGACGCATCGTCGACTATCGACCTATTACTATCGGCAGCAGTGGCAGCAAAAAGCCGAAAAAGCCCATCAGCAGCACCAGCAGTCAACAGCGCATCTACTACTATCCCAACGATGATTTCTTCGCGACAAAGGTCGAGTTCCTGGTGAGGTTCGTTCCCGGCAGCCACGAATATCGCAAGACCTTGATTCACCGATGGATCCGTCTCGAAGAACATTCCTTGGCGGTGGGGACTCATTTGATTTGGGGCAACTTTTCCACACAAGATATGGTTGCGTCGGCACCCGGGACTGTATCGGCCCGTTTTGGTAACGCGTCTACGACCAACGGTTCGGAGTGGCAACCTGCGTTGCTCTTCTTGCGCACCACTCGGGAGCTTATACCTGTGTTGCATCTCCTGCAAGAAGAGGATGGAGAAATCTCGTTCCACCCTGCCTCGTTGATGCAAGGCTCCTCTGGCACCAGGCCCAAAAAGAATTCTGACAAGTCAACTTTCGCCGTGACGGTGCCAGCCAAACCGCCGAAGAAGGTGTGGGCCTTAGCCAAGCGCTTGGCAAATAGTTCTGCGCCGGTACCTGTTCCTTCGCCTTCGGACAATAATGAAGATCAAACCAAAGATCAAGCCTACAAGTTGCTACGAATCAATCTGGAAGCGAAGGCCTTCATGTCCCGAAAACCAACCTCCAATCATTTGGACCGACTCAACTACAGTCTTGCCATGGCCGAATACGACGAACAACAAACAGTCATCCGATGGCAACGCATGCCATTACAAAACAAATGGGCCCCAACGGCATTGCGCAGTCGTGATGCTTTTTCGATGGGCCCGGTAGAGTTCCGTGACAGCACACATACGTCTCCGGTGACGACCAACACAAGGGCAAAGTCGCAAGAGGAGCAAGAATTGTGTCCTTTGATTCGTTCTCCGGGATTGGATCGAACGTATTTGATGGAACGATTGGTGCAACGTGGGATTGTGAAGGAAGCCAGCAAAGATATTGCTGCTGGGCTAGAGTGCGTGTTGATTCCGTAACCGGAACGTACAAAATTATAGAAGAATTTGAGAAAAGAGATACTACGACCTGTGCGAAGTGATATGTAGCAATCTATGTAATCAGTCTTATTCGAGGGCTGTGAACATTTAAAAAGGCTGATTCTGTTATTATGATCATTTGTGCTCCGGTTTTCCATTTAGTTTTGTCGCTCTTGTAGATGATGGTAGTGTTGTTGTCATTTTTGATTTTCGGCACTGAAGATCTGCGCTTCGGCGGGTATTCGCTGGTTCTGAGAACTTTCTTCAAGATTGAAACCAGAGGATTGCCTTTACGGATAGGGAACCCAATACCGAAAAATAATTCAAAAGCTTTAGAATATGAGAACCAATATTGTTATTGTCCATGCTAGTTTTGGAGGGTGTTGAATCGAATATGGAAACCTGGAAACCACGATTCCTACTACTGAATAAATTGTCTACTAGCTAGACTAGTACTAGTAGTACTAGAGAGAATACTTCTACTATTCTACTCTAGCTAGCTCCAGCTAGCCTACTAGTAGTAGTAGGGTCGAAGTAGACGTCGTCTAGCTAGCAGGAAAAGAGTGGTGACCAAAAGTAGAGCGATGTTCCGGGTTAAGAATAGGGTGATACTGCCAAATCCCTGTCCTTAGTCAGAAAGAAATAATGCTGTAATGTACGCGTACGAGTACAGAAATGTGATGAGTGATGAGTAAGAAGATTCCGTAGCAATCCAAATGATGCATCATGATGTAATGATGACTTGTTTTTGGGTCTGATCCGTCGTACCAGTAGTGATGAAGTTCAATACTGCGCCAGCACCAGCACCAGCACCAGAACCTGCCTGCACACAATTGAAGCGAAGTGATATTTGCCGCTAGTAGTAGTATCTACTGGAATAAGAGTGCCATGGGAGTTGAAACTTGGTGTAAGTACATTAGTACATTGACTACTTGTGTGGCTGGTTTGGTTTATTGGCACCGGCCTCGTCTACTACTAGATCCTCTTCTCTGCTTGACAGACAGAAATCTATTCATTAGAAATTGCTTGCAAGTTCTAATACTGCTAGCTACTACTAGACTAATGAGTAGTAGGCGCATAAAAAAAGTACATCCTCGTCTAGCTTTTGTAGCATCCTCATCTCCGCTCTCTTCTTTCTTTCGGTTTTTACAGTAGCTAAATATCCAGGAAGCCCTGGAGTGAAAGTATTTGTGGCCGTTTCGACGATCTTAGCAGTTTCAGCCTATCCCATCTTCAAAGAACCCAAACAAGGCGCCAAACAAGGAGAACATTATTTCAGTCAAGAACGACCGGAAGCCATTCACAAGGCACAGGAGCAACAACGCAAAGATTACAAGGCCAAGGAACGAGCACGACAAGAAGCCAAGCAGCAGCAATAAATTACAACAGCAGCAACAGTAGGAAAGGACGAAGTTGGTGAATTGGTCGGTCGGGTTCATTTCTGGAGAAGGAGGATAACGGTCAAGGAGACTTTCTAACTTTCTAATACATTCGACAGAGCAGCAGCAGCAGGTAGTAAACTAGAAAGTGACTTGTGTGCGTGTTCGCGTGCGTGTGTCTGTGTGAACGAGCGTTAGTAGAATGCAGTCTCCAAATACAACTATTAGCGAAGACGGAGGAGGAGAAGAAGGACTGCAGGAAGCGTGGCAGCAATTTATGTTGAGTGGAGGAACAGGAGGAGGAAATTCTACAAGTGGTGGTAGCAAGAAGAAAAAAAAGAAAGGAAGACATCAGCTCCAGGCTGCTGCTGCTGCTCCAAGCAATCAGACAAGTCCTGGTGCTTCAGGCCAAGCAACGACACCGGTTCTGAAAGGATATCAAGATGAGACGCAACGACAAAAAATTCGGAAAAAGTACTGGCAAATAATTAAGGCATTTCAGAAGACGTTACATGACGATTGGCTGGATACGGACGATCATATGGGAGAAGTAATGGGATCTATTGTGAATCTGCGAGAAAGGATATACGTGAGCAGTACTTATTTGTACAGCGACAACGGCAATGCTAAGGACACTGTCGATGTCCCAGCGATGGCTGTTACATCAATCTCACAAGAAAAAACACATGGATACCGGGCAAGACAAGTAACAGTAAATGACTCAAACAAACGTGTACTACCAGTTCTGGGCTTTCTGGGTAAAGACGATTTGGAATTGGCTCAGTTTCATGCTTTGCTGCAGCACGAGAAAATGTTGACAGGAGCAAGACGTTTAATTTCTTCTCTGAATCAATCCGAAGAATCCCTTGGTCGACGTTGGGAAGAGCTAATGTCCTTTCATCTGAATGTTCAGGAACTTTTGCACACGTCTCGAGACGACGAACTCGTTGATCAAGAGTTGTCGGTGTCGTTGTCTGTATTTGGAGCTGGTATTGTTGAATGGGCACGTCGAGTGTACACCGAACTTGCGGAAGAATTGTATCGAAAACAGCGATTGGTACAACTGGTGTTGGATTCTGCTGCGAGCGATGACTTACTGTATCATGAGAACGATGGTGGTATACTATTAGATGATGGCGCGGACGCACCACTGAAGGTTGCAAAACAATGCCATATTAAGTGGACACGACGACCTTCGCTGGAAACACTTTTGACGTCGGCACCCTTTCAACAAGAGTAGAAAAAATTGCAAAAAAGTGCGTAAATATTATAGAAATGTGAACAATAATTATGTTATTATTATTATAATTATTAAAGTAACGACACTACTAGCTGCAGTGAAAGGCACGTTTCGCTTGGTTAAATATCCAAGTCGTCATCCGGATCTTCTTCATCGTAATCTTCAAACTCGGGATCATCATCTTGCAGAAAAATACGAGACGCAGTAGGTCCTGCCGGAGCTGCTGATGTGGGTGCTGACATTAGTTGTTTTGGTGCATTATCATCTTCTAATTTCAAGGTAATCTTGTTGGTTCTCCTGGTTATTCCATGCACTGGATTGGATGTTGTTTGTGGCTGTTGTTTTTGTTGTTGCTGTTGTTGCTGCTGTTGCTGCTGCTGTAGATTGTTATTGGCAGCCTTGAGTTCCGGATTAAGTGCTGGATTCATGGCTTGCAACAGGTTGATTTGTTCAGGAGCATCGCCTTCCACTTTTTCTTCTTCGTCGTCGTCGTCGTTGCCATTCTCTTTGCCTTGCCCCACCACCAATTGAAAGGGACGGCCACTGTGATTGTCCCTGGAGGATGCTGGTACCAAACTAAAATCCCAAATTTCTCGAACGGTGCTATCTTGTTCTCGAATTCCCCTTCGAAGGACATGCAAATCGACTTGTCCGGTATGATTTGACAACCACAAGGCCGTGTGTGCTAAATCTTCCAACTGCTGGTGCTCTAAAGGAGACAATGTTTCCGCGAGGGTGGGAATCAGCAGGACTGTGTGTGGTATCGATAAAAGGTGCTTTTGAATCCAACGGTAGACAACAGCAAAACCGTATAATTGGACCAAGGGAGATATCGATTCCAAGACAATTGGTACGACGCAATATTTTTCATCATCCACATCTTCGCCACCGTTTTCTTGTTTGTCGGATGGTTGATGGAATGATTTTTGTAATTGTTGTATTTCGTTGTACAAGGCCACGAGTGGATGAAGCGTATCGTCAGCTGTGGCAGTAGTATCAGGTGGTGCCGCCGCCGCCGTCTGAAACAGCTTGATATAATGTGGCGTGGCGGATACGATTGAAATTTGCCGATCCCGCAAACGAAAAGGCAGTGGTTGCATCGTGGTGGAAACCCAAATTATCTTGCTGCTATTGCTTCCACGAATACTAATAGTATCACAAAGTTGTTCGGTCAAAAACTCCAACCACAACGGTCCTCCCCATACACTCCGTCTGGCGTTTTCGGCTGGAGTACGTAATTGAGCCCGTCGATACAAGTCAGCCTCTGCCTGCACTTTGGCATGTTGCTGATGCTGTTGTTGTTGAACTCTCGTCGTTGATTTGTTCGCTTTCGAAGATCGACTTGCCACGGCTGCTGCTGCTACTGCTCGCAATGATACATGGCATGAATATTGAAAAAGAATCAAAGGAGATCTCCTACTAGAAGCAGATGACGACGGCGGCGACGAGGAACCGGCTGTCTGCTGCTGGCGTACCAGCTTTTCTAGAAGTTGCTGAGCGGGACAATTCATTCTCTTTATCTAAGGAATTTCAGGTTTGGTGTTTTAGGCATGAGTTTTTTTTTATTACATAATATTACTAAGATGCTACAGTAGCTGGTAGAAGAGTACTGTACACCTCTCATTATTTTTCTGAATGAATATTATTATTGGTTCGTAGCTTTTGTTTTTAAACACTCTTCAAACATAAACGCACACCTGCTCTTTATTCCTCGAATGTTGTATTGAACTACAGTACTCGTAGACTATTAAAACTGCTTTTAAAAACGACTGCAAACTGCAAATGACATCCTAAAATTTTCTTCTTCTCGATCTTCGGTATTGGCTAGATTAAGCGCCAACTAACTTGGTCTGAGACACAATAACCTAGCAGGTCAACGTTTCCTCCAAGAGATCGTACATCAGATTAAGCAGAAATCTCTCCCAGGAATTATAACTCGAAAAGGAATAAGAGATTCACAAGCCCTTTCTTATCCCCCAAATCACGACTTGCATTTGCTTCAACCGTGTGGATCTTCATCATTATTTCGTTCCAGTGCATTATTAAATTTAACAGCAAAGACGTAACGTGATGAGTCGACTTGGAGGAGGCGAAAATGGCCGTTCTGGTCGATATCATGGACTTTCTGGCACCGATGAACCTTTACACACCACCACAGGTAAAAATGGTACTGGTACTGGTAGCGCTGGTGGTAATAGTACTAGTAGTAGCACAGCTGCACATGCACTTGATGGCGAGGAACGACCGGAAGAGTCGTTGCAAGAATCTCTGTTGACGAGATCACCTTCCAACGACGAGGGCGATGACGACGTGCATTTAGATCCGGTCAATAATAACAGCACGAATCCTCCTCACCGAGTTCACAGTTGGGTAATGGAGAGTCCACCACAATTGCACTGCGTGTTAAAGTCCCTTGTGGATTCTTGGAAGCTAATTTTTCCTCATGTGCGACGTCTTGGACCATACCTGTACTGTCTGACCATACTAACTATGCTGGTGGTCATTCCAATGGTCACCTACAAGGCTGTGGAAGAGGGACGGTTTGATTATGCCGCTTTTGACAGTGCGGGTGTTATGGTTTTGGGAACGCTCGTCCTGTCCTTTCGACTCATATATTTACACCTGACACATTGGTACATGCCGCAGGTCCAAAAGTACGTGGTCCGCATTGTTTGGATGGTACCACTTTATGCTGTTCAATCGTGGCTATCGCTCAAGTACCGGGATGCGCGTATCTACATTAACGCCATTCGGGATTTGTACGAAGCCTTTGTCATTGCCAGCTTCTTGTACTTGATTATTGAGTTGCTCGGTGGACAAGACGCACTGGTGAGCATTCTCGAGAGTAAGCGAGAGGCTCAGTCTCATTTGGGAAAGCATGCCTGGCCTCTCAATCAGTTGTTGCACAACTGGGAACTTGGCACTGAGTTTATGATGCAGTGCAAACATGGCGTCCTCCAATACGTCGTTGTCAAAACAGTCGCTACTGTCCTGACGTATCTCTTTGAAACTACCAATTGCTACGGAGAAGGAAATTTTAAGTGGAATTCGGCGTATCCGTATTTGGCTTTCTTGTTGAATTGTTCCGTCATGTACGCCTTGTACGTATTAGTCATGCTATTTCATGCCGTTCGAGAAGAATTGAAACATCCTGTCAATTGGCACCCCCTCGGAAAGTTTTTGTGCGTTAAGGGCGTGGTCTTTTTTACGTGGTGGCAGGGAGTGATAATTTTTTACGCGCAAAACAAAGGATTCATAAAACCAGCTGGAAACTGGACCGGAAGCGAAATTTCGAATGGCCTGATTGACTATTGCGTTTGCACCGAAATGGTATTTTTTGCCATTGCGCACAGTTACACTTTTTCCTACAAGGAGTATCTGCCTTCTAGTATTCCTCCAGATTTGCGCAACTTGACACTTAATGCCAATGTCAATGCCAATGCCAATGTTCACGCTGCTACACCAACCAACAATAGCAGTGTTTCAGGCGCTGTGCCCCTGCCACTGCGTTTGGAACCCTCCCAATCTACCATGTCATCCCACTCGGCTACTGCGAATAGCAATACAGCAGTGCGACCTACCTATCGACCACCGGCTGTGCTGGATCAACCTCTAAACTTTCGAGAAGCCTTTTGGAGCAGCTCAATCCCCAAAGAAACCGTAGAAGACATTCGAAGACTCCGAGTCAACGCTGATGCTATATCTCGTGGAAGAACGAACGGTGGCACTATATCCTTGCAAGATTTCCAGTCGGAAACATTAGAGGCAAACACCTCGATTGAATCAGTGCGGGCCCTTGGTGCTGCAGCGGCCGCAGAGGCAATGAACGAAGCAGAAACAGATGCTGATATAATCCTCACTGTCTCGAATGACGAGGAACGTTCCTCGAACAACGATGTTGAGCATGGCGAAACAAGTATTGGTAATAACGCTGCTTCTAGATAGACCACTCTACATAAAAGATCAATTCACTTCTTTTTATATTATTATTTACTGTATATCGTGCTGCCCTATGCCGAATGCAAAGATATACTATTCTAGTAGTAGTAGTCACTGTACGTTGTCCGATAGAACCACTTGGCTACCAATAGCTGTGCATACCTGTTTTCTACTAGTAGCTTGTTGCTAGTACTAGCTACTTATAGAGTACTCGAAGTTACTCTAGAGTAGTTCTCTCAAGTAGTCTAGCAATACTAGCTACTAGAGTAGTAGCTTTCCAATTTTTCTTTCTTGCTTGCTTTCAGTTGAATCTGCTGTTGTAAATATTCCATATTAATCAAGAATTTGGCAACACCTGCTTTTTACTCTACTACCAGGTGGTCTACTCGGAGTACTAGACTAGTATGTTTAGAATTCTGCAACATTCTTATTACGCTCATCATCAAAGGAGATTTGCGAGCGCAACTGCCCAAATTTCTGTTCTCAAGACTCCCCTGAACTCTAAAACACGATTATTTTTTGGTCGCATCTGACTTGATCATTCGTCGAAGCTTCTCTCGCGCAGCACAAATTTGTAGAGCATGTCAACAAGTTAGTGAAAGAAGTCACTCTACTTTTTTATTTTGCTCATCTGGAACGACTGATCAAGCAAGTCCGTGCAATGAAAACTTTGGGCAACCTTATGAAATCACTCAGTCCAAGAAGACCTTCCGCATCAAATAGAAAGAGACGTATTTCCAAGCTCAAGGAAGAGCAATCCCTTGGTTGTTCATCGTTAATGTCTACGTCCAGCGGGACAAGTACTGCTGCAGCGGACGCTGCTTGGCGTGTAGGTAAGTCTTGTACGGTTGTGACAGAATCATTCGTGCATCCATCTCTCTGTTGATCTAAATCTTGTGATTTAACTTCTTAACCTGTGCTCACCTCGTTTATCTATTAACTTCTGATAGAGCATATCCGCGTGGCTGCTCCAGATGAACAAGAGTGGTGGAAGCCAGAGGAAGAGGATGACACCACTTGCATGTTAAGCAGTGGAGTCTCGGAGAGCATGGACGACAGCATCGAAATGTGCAGTAACAGCAAGTCTTTGGTTAGCAAAAGCTCCACGTCTTCATCCGCTACCGATGGTACTAGTACTTCCCTGAGGTTTCACAACTGCGGACTGGAGACTTGGGAGAAGACCCGCGCCGCCTGGACGGCAAGACCGGACAATGTGGTCGTTCAAGCCAGTCGGCAACCTGTCAACCGTAAAGAGCTGGAAAAGGCGCTAAAGAAGGCTAGCTCCTTGCGGACCTATGAACTTCCTCGCAGAATGCCCTTGCCAGATTTGATAGACTCTTATGTTACCGTTTGGAATGGCGAGGAATGAAACGCGACCACGAGGAGCTGGCGGCGAAATATTTTAGAATAGCTTCGAGGAATGAGCACGGACATCTTCCCTCTCAAGTGGATCACTGCCGAAAGCAAAAGACACCCTGCCGAAAGCAACAGACAAGATGAACCGACTGCTACTGGGGAATACTTGCCTTGGAAAAGTTACATCACGGCACTAATATTATTTATTGTACACTAGTATGTACTGTTCCATACTAATATTCATCTTGACAACACAAAAATGACTTGCTTACAAATTAGCTGATGGTCTAAGTGGCTACCAATCGATGGACCAGCCAGTGTTGTGATAGACATTATGCCTGTGGTCAAAAACAGCTGTATCTCGGAGTCATGCTCAAGAAAAGAGCAATTCGATAGCATATCATTATTTTGTGACGGAAAGAGCAAGTGCTATGAAGTAGTCTTGCTAAAGTAATCTTGTTACCTTGGTACCACTTGAGCCTGCTGAATGCAATATTTTTTAACTGCTTCGCAAAACTACAGCCTCACTGTATCAGGAATAAAAAAGGGTTGAAAATATCATGATCTAATATGGCTGAAAGGCGTTTGCTTGCGTTATTGTCGCCGTTTACAGCGGCTACTAATTACTACTGTAGCCAGGTCCTTCGCATATTGTACGTTACGTTTCTAAAACTACTAGGTTTACAAATTAGCATTTCTTGCTCTTTTTCTGGTGGTTTTCTGCCTTACAGTAGCGGGGTGGTGGTTGTGTCAGAGAGTTCACAAAACATCAACATACAGTCCTCTATTTGATTCCACACCACCAACATGAAAATCCAATCGACGTGATTGCGAGTGTAAAGAGGTCTTGTTGTGATGTAAATTTTTGACCTTTAACAGATTTATTGTGCTGAATGTGCGTGCTGCTTCTTGTTAATGGAGATAGAAACATCGTCGCATTTCTCCCGCATGGTGAGTTGAACGGTCAGACTGAACATGTAAACATAAGTGAGAGTGATAGCGGGAGAAACATATATGAATTTTAAACATGGATTCTTCTTCTGGAATGGTTGGTTGGATAGGTAAATGCAGAGGCGCTCAAGTGGTTTGCTGGTTTGCTATGACTGCCTTCGTATTCACATTCGCTCCTGCGAAGAGGGAAGGCCAAAACCTTTTGGTTTAGGTCTTGAAATCGGTTCATCAATGCCGGCATCGTCGCCAAAGTAGTTGTAGCAGCATCTGCACTTAGGATTGCGCAAGTGTGCCCTGATAACAGTACACTGACGACGATATAAACTCTGCAAACCAGGCATGAGAAGTTGTTTCTCAAAGCTTGACACAGGAGCTGGGCTTGCGTAGAGAATGGGAGCACCACTGGGCAGCGCATTTGCATTTTTGTTAGTGCTCGACTGGGTTTGGGACCTCGCATGACGACTACCGCGGTCTCCCTTCTTCCCAGCTGGTCGAGCTGAGTCGCTTGGGTGATGCAGATGACAGATGTCGCCAAAGCGGCAAGTGCCATTTCGCATGATGGACCCACAAACAGTGGACTTGTATTGATCGGGATGGTAAATCATTTCTTCTCGTGAATGGGCAAACTCACAATGAGTTCCCTTGGGACACTCATTAATGACAAAGAAGTTTGAAGCTGCACGCTTATCTGCAATCTTGATAACACGTGGACAGAATTCAGCATGGTAATAGTACACATTTGGGTCGCGGCGTAGCCAACCCCCATTGATCTCGACGTGGGCCATACCACAAAGTTCGTGATCGTGATCGTAACGCTTCGCGCACCAAGAGGTGCGGAACTTTCCCGCCTCTTCGGGTGTCATTTGTCCCAAAGCATCCGTCTTTTGGGTACCTCCATCTGAAGATTCCACAGTGACGACTGGAATGCCAACATTTCCCCAAATGTGAGATGCGCTCGCGGCGTCTTTCCCGAAGAAAACACGCCACTCATGCGCAGTGAGCTGCAAATTGGAGGAGTGTGCACTGTCTCGGATAAATTCATTGTGGCACCGAAATGCATCTTCTGCAGTTCTAACGTTCTCGTTGAAGCACAAGAGAACAGCGCGCTTCGAGTCGTGATCACCACCATCGTGGTGATGTTGCTGATCGAGAGGAGGGCTCTGGCTCATGGGCTTGAGTGCTGGAGATCCCTTCGGTGACGCTTGGTTGCTTCGCGGCTCGGACTTGCTTTCGAATTCTTCGGCCGCCGAAGCCTCTAGCACAATTTCCCGGTTGACCGTTATATTATTCCAGGGAGCCGGAAGTAGTCGCAACAAATCACTATCGTCAGTAACTTCTTTTGCAAACTGTGCACAAAAGGTGTGACCCTTTTCTTCGGTTCCATCTGGACGGGGGATGATATAGTGAAAGCAACTGTTCAAAATGATCTGCATACAACGATTAACCTTGGTTCTCGTGATAACTCCAGATTCAATTTTCTCCGCTACGCAGGCATGAACACCAGCCTGAAGTTGCTGCCTTGAAAAGTACCCAAACTCGAGGGCCAGCTCTCGACCGACCAACCACGTCACCAATGCCACAGCTCGAGACGTATCTGGTTCGTAAAGACAAGCCTTTTTGCGCAAAAGAGTCTTCAATATTTCCGAGGACGATCGCGATCCACCGCCACCGCCGCCGCTACCTGCAGGGATCGGCTGGTTGGGAGCAACCTGTCGTTCCTTGTTAGGATTTGGACCACCCTGTGGTGCTCTCATAACTACACCCCGTTGAGCGCGCAAGGGACTTGCTTGTTGAGATGGTGGTAGAGGATGCTGTGGGGGATATCCCGGTTTGCGTTGGTGAGGGTAAGCAGTCACAGAAGGGTAGCCTTGAGAATTTAGCAGCAGCTGCTGCTGCTGCTGCTGCATATAAACACCAGCTCTGGCTTGTTGAACAGGGTACGCGTGGTGTGGGAGGATTTGTGAAGGGTGTTGCGATGGTAGCTGCTGATGCCATCTCTGTTCTTGATACGGCCCTGGAGAGTGACGAACATACTGCTGCGATGGCTGAGGGTAGTTACCGGCTCTCATTGTGTCGTTATCGTCATCGTTACGAAAGCTGGCGGTGCGTGACTGGTGTACTTGAGACGTGCCCCAAGGTGAGTGCGTTTGTGGCTGCTGCGTTTGTGGCTGCTGAGGTGCCCAGTGCGCTTGTTCCGAACGTGGCCGCATACTGGCACTGATCTCTGTATCCGCATATAATTGGTGTTGCATCGGTGATCGATCCCACGAAGGAGCACGACGATGGAGAGTCAAGGGTTCCATTTGAACCAGATTAGCGGGAAAATGATGATTAGCATTGCCGTTGCTGCTAGCTTCGGTCCCCTTAATCGACGAGTTGTCGGTACCCAAAGAAGCTTCTTCCGTAGAAGCAGCAGTCGAAACAGTAGACGGTGTCCCTATAATGGCAGTGGTAGGACCAGTTACCGGTCCAATTCTGGGAGAGGATGTGGGACTCATAATCGCATCACCGACATCCAGAGCTCCTGCTGAAAGGACGGCCGTGGACTGCACTGTGCTATCATCTCCATCCCGGCTCTTGCCCTCGGGGGTAGATCCCCGATCCCACATCTCGCTAGTGTTGCTACTGCTACAATAAATGTTTCGACTGTGATTGCTGCTGTTATCCGTGGTGTTTGATTCCAGAGCCCAGTCCTGTTGATGAATGAAATGTCCCATGTGTGCACCCGGGGTAAGTTCCAGCGACGGTATGGTGGTGACAGACGTTTCGAGGATGTTGCCAAAGTTCTTGGAAAGGTTGCTCTGTTGAGGTGTAGAGCTAAGAGCTATGGAGTTGTTGCTGTGCTGCAACGTCTGTGCACTTTGAGTGGTCAAGGTTGACGATGGTCTTTGTACGTTTGAATCAGATGATTGAGAGACTGACACTGCAGCCCCCCCACCTCCTAATGAATCGTAACTCGTCGCCGAAGTCAAACGTGTTACACTGTTGCTGCTGTTTAGATCAGAGTGATCTACTACAAAACTACTGCTGCTACACGTACTCGGATTCCACACAGAATCACGATTGCCACCTGTCACCCGGTTGGGGTTTGAGAAGGTGCTGTCGTGATTCAATTCTTGATTGCTCAAGAAGTCTGGGTCTAGTAGATAGTCGTCACTGGATGATGCTGCTGATGCTGTTGCTGTTGCTGATGCTGATGCTGTTGTTGATGTTGATGATGGGTTATGGTTAACCGTGTTGTTGTTATTGTTATTGTCGTTGTTGTTGATATCTGTATGAACTATGTTATTGGCAAAGAACGTGTTTTGTGGCTCTGGTGTCGTCTCCGAAGAAGGCTGCTGCTGGTAAATGAGATTGCTCGAGTTATTCTGATTCTCTCGTTGATGGGACTGAACTTCCTGTGTCAGGCCGTCGAAGCCTTCCGAATGTCTGTCGTCCGGCATCGGGTGCAAGTTTGGTTTACAACTGTTACTATTATCGTGGTTAACTGTGTTGTTATCTCTTTCCTCTGACCTCGAAGTTATAGCCATAGTTGATATAAAAGCATGAGCTATGTCCTCTCCTTGTGCCATTTTCATAGAAAAGAATTCAAGCGGAAGAGAATTAAGTTGTCTTCGGGGATGACAAGTCTACTTGAGCGCTAGTGTGCGTGTGGTTAACTCGTGAGAAATCGCGAATTTCTCCCCACTCACACACTACAACCCTGTCACCCCCCCCTTTAACTTGAATCAATCTACAAAGTATACTCCTCTTCTAAATTAAGTGAATGCTACTAGTAGAGTAGTTGGCTTGTTTTGTTGCGAGTGAGTCTTTCGTTGAGCTAGAGTACTGCTGTTTATAGTACCAGGTAGTATGCTCCCGCTGTTGTTAATTTTGGCGCTATGGCTGATGATGATGGTGTGTTGTTGTTAAAACTTGAATCAGCCAGAAAACTCGAATCTCGTGAAATCATTGGCCAGGAAAAGTCTAACTGCCGTTGCGGAGGTTATATGAAGGTTAAATATTCCATAATAATCTAGTCCTCTCTGTCCAAGTCACACGTCCAACTGATGCCGTTGATGATGGTCACGTTTTCAAAGATTTATATGTTGAATAGAAATGCTTGAGAACTACGTGGAAACTCCGAAGAATATTGCGTGACTTCACAATGGGGTGAATAGTAAATGGGGAGGCAAATTTAAAATTTGTCTCACAATTTGCTTCATTTTCGCATCCATTGATGACAATAAAGTCACAACTGGAACAAGAATAAAAAGTCGGAATTAGTGCTCGGGGTTGTTAAGATAAAATGATGGTTAACGTGCTGCTTTATTGGCAGGTTCTAGTTTATTGGCACGGTTTTTAGGGGATAGGAAAATATCCAGGAATTCAATGCCATCGACTGGATTGTAAGAATGTAAACTTGAGCCTACCAGTGTGTTAAAGAAAATAATAGAGAAAAATTACAGCACAGATTTGCGCCAACACCTTTTTGGGAAATAGATATATACGCCGTATTTCTGGGTGTGCCTCAAATGCAAAAGATGGCCGGGAAAAGAATGCTATCTATTGATAGACAACGTCTGCCGTTGCCAGAGACAACAATTGCGTTAGAATTTCGTAAGCTGCCTCATTTCTCGCTTTAAGGGAACTCGCGAGGAAGCATCATTACAGCGGCATATATTTTCGTGGCACTGAATAGGTCTAATCACAGTCTGGAAAAGATCACGCCGGAAAGACGAGCTTTTTGTTTGTTTCTGCCAGTAGAGCGAGTACTCCTAGGACACACGCACTGCATCATAGCGCACCAGAATTTGCCACTGCCGTGGACAAACAGAAACATGGGTACTTTTTCTACCCTAAAAGCACTGCACCTGTACAGCCAAGCAAAAAATGACACACGCATGAGACTGCATCAGACCTCGGCAAACACCTTTTTTGGTTTCTTATCCAGCGGTGGTTCTTGATGTTCCAACTCTTCGTCCTCTTCCCTTCCTTCTACGTCACTTTCATATTCTTCGTCTGAACTGTCCACAAGCTCGGTCGTCCAACTACGTTTCGCATCCATAGCTTCATTGGCCAGTCCTGTGAGGAAATTCAGTTTGTACAGAAGGACGTAGGTAAGTTCGTTCAAAAGAACAAAAGTTCGAAATCATCATTTCAAATCATAAAACACGGGATAGTTTCACAAATCATACCATCGGCAACTTTGTTATCACTTCGGTAGACATGTTCATAAGAGACTTTTAGAGACGAAACCAGTCCCATTAGCTTGACCATGGTCTTGTCAAATTCACCTTTTATCTTCTGCAACAAAGGATGTTTGCACTGGTAAGTTCCTTCCAATTGTCGAATGACTAGCTGCGAGTCTCCCTGAATAAATAATTCCATCCTGGGTTGGATACCCTTGTACCGTTGCTGAAAGGCATCGACTTGATCAATCACATGCAAAAGCCCGGCCAAGGCGCCAGACCATTCTGCGAAGTTGCAAGTTGACGAGGTTCCCACAAATTTGCGAAGGTGAGTCTTGCGGCGCTTTCTTTGCACTTTGTCGGGTGTCCGTTGTGTAATGATGACTTCGGCACCAGATCCTGCTACCTATATAGTCCGAATACAAGAAGATAGTGCAGAGGATAATTGAATTCGATGAGTATGGTGGGAGCACATGCTCTGCGATTGGATGACTAGTCGAAGACAACAAAGAATAGAAACCTAACATTTGAAAAGAAAAGGTCACACTTACTCCTGGATTTCCTCGAGCGCCCCCGTCGAAGGCTATACAAACAACCCAGTGACTGGCTATTTTTGATGCCTTCATCGAGCTGGTACTAGTAGGCTGGAGTACCCGTTGACGCTTGGACGCTGGTGGCTTCTGTTCTTCCTTGACAACGACAGCGGCTCTCTTGGTAGCAGATGGTTGTGCTTCAGGTAAAACATTTTTGGCAGCAGGTTTTTGATGATCTTGTTCTCCTTTGGTAACAACATTTTGGCTTTCACCGGCGTCGGTGCGCTCCGAAATCCCAATAAACAGTGCAGCTTCTTCTAGCGTTGCGAATCCCTTGAAGCGGGCCTTTGGATATCCTTTGACCTACCACAGATAACGAAAAACGAATGGGTGTACTAGAAATGATGAGTTAATAATTTAACCACTGCAAAGATAAGGCAAGATACTTTAGTTCATCTAAACAGAAACTGCAGCTTCCCAGACCCCAGACTCCTTCCTCAAAAAAGAATCTTGATATCTTACCTGTCTTTCGCACTCGGCCCAAGTGTGAAAAATGCCCCGCTCTCTCCCCACTGATACCCCATAGTACTTCTTCTTGTTGGACTTGCCCATGAAAGGGGTGGGCTGTGTGTAGTTGTTAATTTATTGTTAATTTATTTTTCAAGGGTCATCTTCGGAAGGCTATTAATAATTTTGATGTGGAAATTGATAACATCATAAAATAATAATATCTTTTTCGATGAATTTTGACTCTCCTCGTAGAATGACTACCAGTAGAGTACGTAGGAGAATGTACTACGTAGCGAAGCTACTATTAAGCGACAGCAGTTTATAGACGCATATGACTTCCGTCGAGAAAAAAATCACATTATTCCAAAAACATAAGAGGTACCATACTCCGCAGTACTAGACTACGGTACCGTTTTGTTCTTGTTTCCTAGATATTAAGTAGCATAATTAGGAGCATTTGATTTTTAATTAGGAGTGTTTGATTTTCAATTAGAAGCGTTTGCTCTTTGTCACAGCCCTAAAAGCTCCTAATTAGGAGCGTTTTAGGAGCATTATGGAAAAAATTAGGAGCATTTCAAATGCTCCTAATTAGGAGCATTTTAATTATGGCTCTCTACTACAGTACCTGTTCTTCCAGGTAGACTACTAGTACCATACTCCGCAGCAGTACTACTAGACTACTACTACTACTACTAGTAGTAAATAACTTAAGAGAAACAAAACAAAAAACAAGTTTATTTTGACTAGTTTTGTCCAGTGGTCAAACAGGAGGGAGATTGTTTGACCCAGACCAAAATAATAATAAAATATTATTAGATGAGGTCCTTGCAAGCAAGGCTTCTGTCACAGAGTCTATGGGCCAGAGTAATACGAACGAACACTCGCTACACCACCAGCAGCAGCAGTATTGATAGATCTCAACTACGACCACTATTTCAGGCTTTGCAAGCTCTTGATACTGCCGCAATTTGCGATGCTGACAAAGGCATGTTTGCAAAAGTTGACAATTACAAAGGAATCAAATTGTTGAATTTCTCCATTCGTCCAGTGAATCCTGCTGGTATGCATCAGACGAATGCCGTTATGGTAGGCACGGCAAAAACCGTCCAGTGCACCCAACGCAACGACTTTTTGGCCGTTCTTCGCGGTCTCATGGAAGCTCAAGCCGGAGATGTTTTGATGGTCGATAGCTGTGGCTCTGATCGCGCAGTTGCTGGTGAACTCTTTTGTTTACAGGCTCTTCAAAGAGGCATCTCTGGAATTGTCGTCGACGGTCCTGTTAGAGATACAATTCATATTCAACAAAGACCAGAAGTGTCGTCTCATACGAAGATTCGCATATATTCAACCTCCATTACTCCCTATTCTGGGACTATCCAATCGCCAGGTTCCACAAACGTTCCAATACAATGTGGCGGTGTAAGGATAGAATCTAATGACATCATCATAGGGGACAATGATGGAGTCCTGGCTGCCGATGCTGAGACATTGCAACAGCTCTTGCCGGATGCACAAGCCATTTTTGACTTGGAATCTAAGGTCAAAAGTAGACTTTTGAAAGGAGACAGTCTTGCCGATATGTCTAATCTTGAAAGACACATAGCCGCCCGCTTAGAAGGCACGCAATCGTCACTTGTGTTCAAAGTATAGTGAAGCCATCGAGCTATAACAAAGAGATAGTATTGTTCTTTGAATAAGTAATGTAATATACAATTATATTGATTGTAGCGGGCGAGAAGCCGGCCACTGTGCCAATAATTTCTATGGCGTCAACATGAATGACAGATGTGATGTAGATTCTAGTTCTTCCGGTGGCGATGACGCTGCAACGAATTCGTTCAGCGTAGAGTTTGGTTGTGACAGTGCAGAGGAGTTTTGTTCGGGTACGTTCGAGGTGACGTTTAGCTTTGGCACTGCAGTTGAGTTTGGTTTAGGCAATGTTGAGTTTTGCTCCGATAACGCAGAATGTTCCTGCAGCCCTTCAAACAGCACAAAGGATAAATCCAGTGTCTGCCGATTGATTTCTACAATAGCAGTCAAGTCAAACGTGTCCACATAATCCATTTGGATAACGTTGAACGATCCAAGAAAATCATCTCCACTATCAAGGGACGGGGCAAGTGACTCGAGCACATCTTGGAACAACATGGAAAAGGTTTCCGTGTATGAATCAATACTGATCCCGGAACAAGACAGCACCGCCAAACCGAGATTTATCTGGCTCGAAGGATCACATCCTTGTCCCAAAGGTAGAACACCCACAAAACTCAGAATGCGAAAGGAATCATCCGTAGTTTCCGGGAGCCAGCCAGAGAGTTGACTTTCCTGTAACAGTATATCGTCTGCAATAGTATCACGCAACCAACCCCCTTGATCTTGATTGTAGTCAGGCCATGTAGGACAGGTTCCATCGGAAGCACTACCGAGGTCGAAGAATCGACCTACAGAAGTTCCAACTGCGTTGCAGGCATCTGTGCGATAGTATTCATCCACAGCAACACCACTCCCACCAGTCTCGTCGTCCCAAAGGAAATAAGCTTTTCCTTGGATAGGTGCGAGCGTCGAAGATAAAATCTCTGGGGTCAACAGACCACCATAGTGGACCATTCCCAGGACAGTTTCCAGCACGGATCGAACTTGTTCCCTGGTTGCACCACACTGTGGTCTCAATTTCAGTACAACAACTTCCGCCGAAGAAACGGAGAGGAAGTCACTTACTTGTTGGGCTGCTTGTGCCAACGTGAGATCCATAAAAAAGGTATGATGCAGTCGAATGCTTCCATCGACTTGATCTAAGCCTAAACGCAAATCTAAAAATCGAACTCCCAACATGAGTTGCTCAAAAATGGACACTCGTTGGGTCTCAATCAAGTTCACCGTTTCCCGTAGTTCATATTCTACGACTGTTTCCAAAGGAAAGTTGTCGCCCAGAGCAAATCCGTTGATCTCGGCACCACACGTAGGCACATCAGCAGCAGCAGCAATAGCACTTGTATTTTGGATTTTGTACGACCCGGCATTGTGAGATCCAGGCAGCAACATATCTTTTAGTTTGACAATGTCGTGGTCAGCTTGCATTGTTGTCGTGTTACTATCTGATGAGAATAGGTCCAAATAGAGCTGTCCCATCCAAGAACCCATATCGAAACTGCCGGGCGGTTCGATAACAATCGCATCCGACGAAACGCAGAGGAGCGTTAACAAAAGGAGCGTTGGATACATCATCATTGATTTTGTTTCTTTATGTTGATTGGTGTGTGTGTGTGTGTGTGATGTTTGGATTTTCTAGCTGGCACGAGGCACGAGGAACATAAAATCCTACTCGAGTCTCGAGTATGAGAAAGAAAGAGCTTCTGTTGATGCTTAAAAGATATTCATAGTCTCGCCGGTGATACACTTTTCTCCCGGCAAACAGTATTACACTGTTGACTGTAGACTGTAGATGTCTTGATGCGTCCGCCCTCTTGTATTTTTCGTGGTATGATGTGGAGCTTTTTGTTCTGTGGCTGATGTTATGTTTAGGCATGGAGTACCTGGTAAGGTGTGCGTCGCTTTAATTTCTGACGCTTAATTACAAGGACTCAAATCCTCAGCGGGACTCAAAACAACAATGACAAGGCCAGAAAAATCATCGGATAATAACAGGAAAATCTTGTTTAAAGCGCTTTACACTTTACAGCACCTGTTATTGTACGTAGATCATATCTCTTGCTTTCTTAGCCCAACTCCTGCCCGACTCTCCTGCCATGACAGCTACAGCCTCCCAAGCCTGGGCCGTCTTGAAGCGACATGCTCGCGATGAAATGGCTACACTACGCCTGCAAGATTTGTGCAACGATAACGATCGTGTGTCTTCCTTGGTGGTAGTCCACAATTCCGAATCTACTGCTTCATCCAGCAGCAAGACCGATGGAAATCCCAACCGCAATTCTATGATACTGGTGGATTTATCGAGACAACGCATGACACTAGAAACCCTGAATCATTTGCTCAAATTGAGTGTCACTCGCAAGCTGCGTAAATACATCCATCGATTGGCTTGGGGTCAAAACAACCCTGACTGGCCAATTCTACTACAGATGCAACAGCAGCAGCAGCAGCAGTCCCAGAACACAACTAAGAATGCCCCACATGCTCGGTATCAACACTATGCCAGCACTATACCCAAGAAAAGCAATGACAGTAACCTGAATACAGCTGCTGCTACATCTAATAATGAAAACAATCCATCCCAGGAAAATGACACGGATTTCCCAGCGATCATGCCATCTATGCATTTGGCACTGAGAGCACCTCAGCACCAAGGTCTGCACATGCTCACACATCAAGGTATCAATGCCTTGACAGCAATCCATCGCGATTGGGATCGACTCGAGAGACTCTCGGAAAGTATTCGTCGGGGTGCCTGGAGGGGCGCGAATGGTCGCATGATTCGAGACGTTGTGATCATTGGACGGGGCGTGGCCGTTCAAGCTCTGAAATTCATTCACGAGGCACTCGAGTATGACGAAGCGGCGACTATGGCACGCAAATTTGGATTGGATGGCTCGGCAGCAGCACCAGCACCACCCGGAAGCAGCGCCGATGTCTGGAATCACTTGAAACGAGGTTTAGGGGCACCATCGTCCTCATCGACATGCTGGCATAATGCAGGAAGACGGATGCATTTTTTGACTTCGGTAGATCCACTGGTAACGGCTTCACTGGTGGCAACACTGGATGCTGGTTCTACATTAGTCATTTCTTGGGCCCTCCAGGGCACAGAAGAGACGGGGCTTGCCACGAAAACCATGAAAATATGGTTGCTCCAACATTTGAACGGTAACGCTGCAACAAGTAGTGCCAGTCAACCTTATAAGGCAGGGCCCGCCCATTCTCGAAAAGTGGATAGTATTCTCAGCAAGCACATGCTATTGATAACGGGCAATGATCAGATGGCGGCCAATATCAACAAGCCGGAATCCGTCTTTGTTCTTCCTGACCATTCTCGATGCGAAGGCTTTTTAAACTTTTCTGCAGCGACCTTGTTGCCACTATCCATTGTCTTTGGGTGGTCGTTGTGTGAAGAATTTTTGGCTGGTGGTCACGATCTAGATTGTCATTTTGTAGAAACCAATCCGCGTCATAACCTGCCGGTGCTACTTGCATTGATGGATGTCTGGAATGATATCTTTTTGGGCGCCAACAGCTCTGGAAGGGTAGTAACGCCGTATGCACAGTCTATGAAAGGATTTCCTGCGTTTGTGGCGGCCCTGGAAGCTCAAACATGCAGTGGACGAACTCGGAGTCATGGCAACAGCAACACCAATACTCAGATAGCCTGCTCTAGCCTGGTTTTGGACGGTGGAATCGACAGTGCCTACGATCGTGCCATCTACCAATCCTCCAAGATTCAAAATACGGAATTAGTGATGGTCATGAATACGCAATTACAAGCCAATGTGGCCCGCACAATTGCTGCGCAAGGAATTGATGATGTGTACCATCACGCAGACGCTCAAATGTGTGCACTCTTTGGACATGCCGATGAAATGGCCTTTGGAGGAGGCAAAGATAGTAGCATCAACAATAGTAACGATGCATCGAGTACTCATGATAGGTTCTGTCACGATTCATCCAGTTACCCGCAACAGTCATCGGCAAATTCATCCCCATCCGAAGGAAATCGCCCAAGTTCCTTGTTGATCTGTGGAAAATTGGATGCCTTCGCTTGTGGGCAACTCATTGCTCTTTCCGAACACCGAGCAGCTGTTAAAGCCCGAATTTGGGATTTGGATCCCTTTGCGGGAGATGCTGGCTATGCTTTGAAGACAGCACGCACCGAGCAGCTCCGAGATGAACTTGAAAAGATTTTTGTCGCACAAGATGTGGGGCCAGAAAGCGACGACGACGAGGGGGGGGAGGCGGAAGGCTTGAGCCTCTCAACCAAGACCATTCTCCAAGAATATGCAAAAGTGAGAAGTTAAGTAATTGGTGCTCATGAACACGTGTTTGTTCGTTGGCGAAAAGGGCGAGGACTACCCAGGCTGTCGCGTCGATATTTTGAAGGAAAATTCTTTCTCGTTATCTTCGCTCCATCATGTTGGTATCGGTAGGTCACTTCCTCGCAAAAGGAACGTGTCATACTCTGCAAAACAGACAAACAGGCACGACCGCAAGGACCAAGCATTGCCGAGTACAACACTATTTTCTTTCGAGTTACTGGTATTCTGCAAGTTGCCGATGAAACCCGTGACAGAATTCTTTGTACGAGTAAAACATTACTACGTCGCCAATGGTGTGCTGGTGTCGACTACTACTCTGTTACGCAAATAGCTCCTAAGTCCAAGGTTGCCTGCAGTGGTGGGCCAATTACAATTTTACCTGCAGTACAATTTTGCATGGATGGCGGAAGCTGTGCGAGCACTGAAGATTTTCCTCCCCTTTTTCATTTCGGAGTTACAAAGTGCAATGCTGCCTGTGTCTGTCCTTATCCGACAATATTCAATCAGCGATCTGATACTGGCCTGTTTCCATATTTCGATCGATTTTATCGTGGGGAATCACTAGCCCATGCATTGCTAAATATACTCCTGGAGTTGCCAATTGGACAGCAGCAATTGCCATACCCAGATGAATATCAGCATCGGAATTGGAAAACCGTTCCGGTCGCATGGCTCCTGTAATGACAATCGTCTTTTTCTTTAACGCAGGTATTTTCAATGCTAGATTTAGGTAGTTGGCTGTCTCAGGCATGGTATCTGTACCATGCGTGATGACTACTTTGTCATAATCTGGTTTGGAGGCAATGCAACCGACCAACCCAGCTCGGTCCTCATCCGTTATTTCCAGACTGTCCTTTTTCATGGCTGTTACACATTCGTATTGGAACGAAGGATTTAGCTTGGCAATGGATCTCACAAAAGCAGGCTCATCTCCAATCTCAAACGCCCACCCCTTTGTGGTGTGCGGATAATCCTTATCAATGGTTCCTCCGGTCTGAACAAAGAGGATCTTCATCGTAGCCTGATCATCAGTTACGACTTGTGCTTTGCCAGGATTTTATTAATACTCCTCCGAGTAGTAGTAGTAGTACTAGTACTCCTAGTAGTAGTAGTAATAATTACTGTACTCTAATCTATCTTGATTCGAAAATTTATAGTTAGGGTTTATTCAAAGCGTATGCAGGATGAATGTTTTAGGGTTAGGGTTTACTCTCAATTGTGCGAACGCTACCGCGTTCTCTCGACTATGCCAGCTCTCTAGGGCTACGTTCGGCTAGGTAGGGTGGTTTGGAGAAACTCGGCAATTTACTAGGGCTGACCTTTTCTCCGTTCCGAGGCGCCCGGGTGAGAGGGCAGACCGCTAGGGTTGCTCTCACACTCGGGTAGCCAATC
>Ga0100402_1000496_pt1 | contig 46019 bp, 32 predicted proteins | sample CryGeyme20150102_FD_80419 | JGI IMG/M metagenome (GOLD analysis project Ga0100402, IMG submission 80419) | Groundwater microbial communities from Crystal Geyser aquifers in Utah, USA - Crystal Geyser metaG 2015-0102 | ecosystem: Environmental > Aquatic > Deep subsurface > Groundwater | place... | reverse complement strand
CACATCACCATGCTCTGACGGTTATGCAATTAGCTGATAAGGGTACTGATAAAATTAAAGTGACGGGGATAGTTAGACGTCTAAAATTTGGGACAGCCTAATTAACTTGAAGTTGGTACCAGCCGTACAGTGTTTCTACTGTGAGTCATGAGCTACAGTCACGGTACAGGGGAGCTCCGGAGGGCTTCATTCGCAGGAGATACAGTAGTCTAGTCTAGTCCAAGTGAAATCCGTGACTGACGTTGCTTGTGTTATTCGAATAAATCTGCTAGGGTCTCCTCGAGTAAAAAAGAATAAGAAGTGTTGAATCGCAAAAATAAATAAATTTAATGTACTACTAGACTACTCGTACGGCTTTTTATTATAATATTATTTACTCGGCAACTGGCCACAGCACAGCAGCAGCAGCAGCAGCCATACAGCAGCAGCAGCACTCATCACTCGTCCCTCCGCCCCGGACATGACATCACATAACGTAATATAGTAAAACTAGACTAGACTAGACTAGACTAGACTAGACTAGACTAGACTAGACTAGACTAGACTAGACTAGACTAGACGAGACGAGACGAGACGAGACTAGACGAGACTAACTTGCCAACTACTAGACTACTAGAGATGTTTTACCGGACTGTGGTGCCATCACTAATTCTGTTCCTATTCGTTATACCAGCCATCATTATCAACAGCAACAACAACAATATCATCAGTCCAATCATAATAGTTTCAGCTCAATCTCATCATCAAACAAACAAAAACAACGACAACGAATCTCCAGAAGCTCTTTTTCGTCGAGTCGTCTCACAATGGCAATCTTCTCACAAGAAAGAATACAAACCTTGGATCCAATTTGCTGTCGAAATCTTGCAACGGTTTGATCGTTTACCCGTGGTGAAGACCCATGGTGATGACGGAAAAACAACAACAACAACAACAACAACAACAACAACGTCTCTCGATAGCAGTCCTCGTTTAGCACTGGTAGGAGCTTTGGAAGAGAGTATTCTTGTGATTGAAAAGGCAACGTGGCACGATGGTGGTGGTGGAGGAGGGACCAATCGTTTACGAGATGTGGCTATTTCCAAACTGTATGAAGCATACGGATATTGTCTAGCGGAATTGTCATTACAGGAATGCCAACGTTTGGCATCCGATCCTCACACACTTCTCATTATGGGATCGGATACTGTTGGGAACGACGAGGACGACGCAAGTAACGACGCAAGTACACAAGTATGCCTTGACAATGCCGAAAATGCCCTGCGCAACGCTGTAACATTGGACGCCACAAATCAAGAGGCACAACGATTGCTGGATGTGATACTCGGTGTTGCCACTAATAATAATAATAATGGCAGTGGCAGTGGCAGTGGATCGACAGTCGATCGTGTGCACAAACGGAAAAATACGGAATTTGTCGCCGAGCTCTTTGATTCCATTGCAGATAGCTTTGATGAAAAACTGTTGGATGGATTACAATACAAAGTTCCAGCATTGGTAGGAGAACTAGTACAAGATCTGGGGATGCAACGGCAACAGCGAAAACAACAAGGTGAAGTGTCGTCTCATAATTCATTTTTTTATCAGGATGCACTGGATGCAGGATGTGGAACAGGATTGGTGGGACGGTTCTTGCGACCTTATGTCCGTCATGCCATGGTAGGAGTAGATGCATCTTCCAAAATGTTGGACATTGCAGCCAAGTGCACGCTGACGTTTGGATGTGGGTTGATGAAAAAAATGATTGGCAACGAAAACGACGAGATGACGACGACGACGACGAGTGGTGCTGCTGCTGCAAATCATCAGGTAACTAACAACAACAACAACAACAACAACAACAACAACAACAACAACAACAACAACAACAACAACAACAACAACAATGATGCATCACCCCTCCTGTACGATGGTTTGTTGGTGATGGATTTAGAAAAAATGACCGTCTCGAATACGTTGAAGAAGGTTGCACCTACAACCAAAGCGTCTGGATTCGATCTTATTGTTGCAGCAGATGTTCTGGTATACTTTGGAAATTTGGAAGCATTAATGACAACGTTTGCCAACATTTCTATTCCAGGAGCTCTTTTGGTGGTTTCTTGTGAACGTACCACGAAAGACGAAGCACCATTGGGTTGGCGGTTGTTACCATCGGGACGATTTGCTCATACAAAACAGCACGTGGATCAAACAGCCGAAAAGGTAGGATACGTACCACGAGATTATCAACAGATTGTACCCCGTATGGAAAAAGGCGAAGGAGTGGAGGGACACTTATTCGCTTATGAATTGCAACAGCAACAGGAAGTACACTTGGGTTCGGAATTGTAGTCAACTGTTAAGCCCAAATCGCAGTTCTTCATGCCAGAGTCGAGACCCGTTAGGCCTTGCTAATTGTCGCTTACTACTGCTTGCTGTGTGACAGAGAGACTGTACATTCAAAAGTGTGTAGATGTGTTCAAAGCTGTCATTTATTTGCGCACAAACAAAAGAACGCTCGTGGTTTGAAACGTGGGCCATTGTTGTTTCCAGTAATTACTCTAGCTACCAGGTAGCTATTGTAGTAGTAGTAGTTACGTACAGTACAATTTAGCCTTAAGCCTACTGTATCAAGAGACAGATAATAATCCCATCAAAAGAGACAACAACAAGCTATCGTCAGTAGACTACTTACTTGACACAATTTCCACACACTTTGTGTTTCTTCAACACCTTATTACAGTATTCTAGTATGCAAATTCTACTGCTCCTAGCACACAGCGGCTTTTGCGATTGATTTGACTTTCCTGACTAGTCTAGTCTATTCTATTCTAGTAGTGTTGACAAAGTTGAGGGTGGAGCAAAAGCGTTCAATATATATATGATTTTTGATTCCACCTTCCACCGACCGTCTATTGCCACCGGAATGAAACAGTGATCAAGAAGATCTATCGGTTCTATCATTCATCATGCAAAGACGACGACTTTTCTTTTCAAGCGTGAATCCATTCGTTTTTGCCATCTTTGGATCACTACTGATCACTACTAATAAAACTGTTGGCTTTCAGAATTATATTGTACCGAGATGGAATGTCCACGATTATGCAATCTTATTCTCGGCTGCACATCCAACACCAGGATCCGATGATCTTTCCAAACGTAAATGGATACAACAACGACAGCAGCAGCAGCAGCAGCAGCAGCAGCAGCATAAAAGCAACCTACAGAACAAACAAAGTGGCAACTCATCATCCTCTGTTGCTACTTTCAATAAGTGGCTGCAGAAGTTGATCCGATCGAATCCATCAAAAACCGTAGTGGGAGAGGATGCTTTGCGGCAACGACTTCGATCTGCGGCTCGAGACGAGACACAAAAATCAGCGGCGGTGAATACCGTTTCTTTCAACATTATTATGAACGGTTATGCACAACAGCGATCTATACATGCCGCTAAAAAGGCAGACCAATTACTGCAAGAACTTTTGGAACTTCAACAATCACAACCCTACCTCCGAGCAGATAGTTATTCCTATGCTTCCGTAGTGAATGCCCATGCCAAGAGTAATGGTGGTAAATTGGCAGCTCTCCGAGCCGAACAATTGCTGATACAGATGGAAACATCCCTGTATCCCGCACATTCCAAAGAAAGGCTCACGACTGACGTATGTCACAATGCTGTGATGGATGCTTGGGCTGTAAGTGGTGCTCCTTGGGCTGGAGAACGAGCCGAGAGCTGGTTACGGAAGCTGAACAACCCCACGTGCATATCATACAATGCTTGTATCAAAGCGTATGCTCGCTCGAAGGCTCCAATGGAGGCACAGAGACTGCTGAAGGAAATGCAAATGTTAGCAAATACTACCCACCCACATTTGGAACCTGATAAAGTAAGTTGAATCATCTTTTGAACGAATGCTCTTGTAGCGCTCATTATTGCAATGCAATGCAATGCAATGCAATGCAATGCAATGCAATGCAATGCAATGCAATGCAATGCAATGCAATGCAATGCAATGCAATGCAATGCAATGAAACTAAACCGGTTTGCAATGACCACTTTTTATTATTATTTAGATCTCGATCTCAACGTGTATTGATGCCTGGTCAAAATACACAAAGAATACAACGTATGCTACACTGCAAGCAGAATCTTTGCTTTTTGAAATGGAACGAGAGTTTGTTGAATGGAACAACTCTCTTGCTCAGTCCACTACTGATTCCCAAGACCTAAATACAGACATTAGGTACAGCAAAACGAGAACAAACAAGCAACCAGATATCTTTACGTATACATCGGTTCTTTCGGCCTACGCCAAATCTGGTATGCCCGACGCAGCAGAAAAGGCACTGGGTTTGATTCGTCGCATGGAACGATTTTCGGATGAAAGACCCAACGCTGCCTTTTTCAATACATTTATCAATCTGCTTTCAAAGACTGCTGCTGCGGTGAGTACGACGAGAAGTACCAAGAATAGCGTACCGGAACAAGTCGCCGTAGCCGAATCCATTTTTGCATACATGAAACACAATTTTAATGAGACTGGCAACAAGGACATGCGACCATGTCGAATTACATACACTGCTCTTATATCAGTTTATGCTACTCATTTCTATCGACAAAAAGATGTCGTGAAGAGAACTGATGAACTGCTGAATGAACTCCTCGAATTGTACGATGAAACCGAACTCGATGCATATTTGCCAAATGCCAAAACCTTTGGGGCTGTTTTGAGTGTTTGGGCAAAAGCTGCATCAACGAGGACGGGCACAACCGACGATGAAGCAAGTTCTGTGAATTGGTTTTTGCGATCCGAATCACTTCTCAAGCGCATGGAGCTGCTCTATCTGAGGACTGGTTGCGAACAGTTGAAGCCAACGTCAATCTTGTTCAGCCAAATATTTAGAATCCTGGCAAATGGTCGAGACCCAAATGCTGCCCGACACGGTATGAAGCTGATGAAGCGCATGAAGAAAATGACAAGCGAAAAGGAGAGTGATGGTTACGGGCAGAACGTTTACCTCGACGCTACGATGTACGCTTACCTCATTGTTACGTTTACAAAATCAAAAGTTGACAACGGTGTAGAGCTTGCAACGAGAATACTCGAGGAGGTCGAAGAGGGTTATAAGGCTGGAATGGGAAACCTAAAACCAACAAGCTTGCTATACAGTGCCGTCTTACAAGCGTATGCCAAAAGCGCATCTGCGGAGGGTGCTGCCAAGGCTGAGAATTTGCTGCAGAGAACGAAACAAATGTATCGCGAAGGTAAAATGTACGCCAAGCCCACGGTTCTTTTTTACAACAGTGTTATAGATGCGTACGCCAGATCCTATGGCGGGCGTAAAGCCGCAGAACGAGCCGAAGCGCTTCTGGCAGAAATGGAACAGCGCGGAAGTGCGGGTGATTCGGAGCTTGGCCTTACTACTAGAAGCTTCAACGCTGCCATTTTGGCTTGGAAGAACAGTAATGTTCCAGAAGCGCCCGAGCGTGCTGAAAAACTTCTAAAAAGAATGAATGAAAAATACAAAGCCGGAGACGAGCAGTGCCGCCCGGATCGTGTGACCATCAATTCTATTATTGGGGTGTGGGCCAAGAGCTCTCAGGAACGCGCTGCCTCCCGCGCAGAAGAATGGTTGGTCTTTCTCGAGAAATTAGACAAACCTGACCTGTTTTCCTACAATTCAGTCATTGATGCTTATTCGAGGAGTGCACTGCCAGATGCCACCGCCAAGGCGCAAGCCCTGTACGAAAGAATGACAGTACTGTACGAAGCCGGAGAATCTGATCTCAAACCAGACCTCATCACTTTGACATGCTTGAGAAAAACATGGATGAAATCCAATGATGTTGAAGGACAGCGCCAAGTTGGAAAACTAATTTTGAAGGAAGTCGAACGGCAGCACATGGCTAAGCGAGCAGCTTCAAACGATCTTCAGCAAATACCATAAAAATAAACAACAAAAGAATAGAGTTGTGTATAAGACTATTAACAATGTAACTGTGTGACAAGACATTGGTTCAAAAGAGTCTCCAGAAACTGTCTTAACTAGACGGCATCTTCTTTAGGATGTGACATTGAACTTTTCCCGTCAGTAATCTCCGAGCCATCCTGTCCTTCGTTAATTTGAGCCATCGGAGACAAATTTCGAACATAGCCCTTTAGTTGGTTGACGACACTATTTTCATCGGGTCTAATTGACATGCCAGTGCTCGACAATTTTCCACGATGGCCCAACATGTCTCCGCTATATCCAGTCCGGAGACCCTTGAGAGTACTGTCGTCGATGCGGATTTTGTAGACTTCTCCTTCAACAATAATTTCAGCGGGATGTCCAGCTTGCTTAAAGTTTTGCAGTATCGAGGACCCTTTGTTATCACGGAACGATTTCAATTCATCAGGGGTCGGACCTTCGTCCTTCTCCTTTCGACCCTCGCCAAACAATCCCCCACCAACGACTGGCGTCGATCTCATTTTTTGTCGCCTCCTACGAAACCAGAAAAAAGACTTAGATTACAATCAGAGCACAACCAATCGTACAGATAACAATAAACTGACCTTCTATTTTTCTTTCCAGGCACCGCAGCCGATGCATTATCAGTACCACCAACCAGGTCGTCTGCTGGTGCTGGCGGAGTCGATTTGCCCATCTCCGACAAAATTTCTTCGACCGTTTTCTGATAAATGAGAAATGTAGAAGAAAAAACAGCAAAGCACAGAAAAAGTGAGATCGGTACAAATGATCAAGGTTTCCAAAAATTCCATCTGAAAGCATTTACGTGTTCTTACACTTTGTGTTGCATTAGTTTGCAAGGCCTGCTTTCGTTCCAATTCGGCTGTAGCTGCCTCCAACAAGCGCTCCTCCAGATTCAATTTCGTTTCGCCTGAATCACTGTCATCCATCGCTTCTGTATACTCCTCGATGACACCAGGGTACCAACGTTGCACTTTCACCTTTGAAGTCTCCGGTTGGTTGATAGTCTCCTCCAACTTGCCGGTTATCTCTTCAATTCTGGCTGCCAACTTTTGCTTTGAATCGCCCTTAGCGATCTCGATTTTGTCCTTGACATAAATTTCATTAATGAGGGTAGTCGTAACACCTCTTGGACTCCAAGCACGATGATCAATCACCTCTAATCCTAATTTCCCAAGCTGTGCCATTAGACGATGCATCAAGCCCCAAGCTGCCGCGCTCTGTGTCTGGATACAGAGAAATACCGCAGTTTTATTTCGGATACCTTCTTCTAGCCGCTCCGCATGATCGGGCCCTTCCACTATGCTTTCCAAATCATGATTTCGCGCCATCTCATCTTGAACAACCTTTTTGACTGCTTCTTCTCCTTTCTTGTTGTAGTAGGAAATAGTAAATCGGAGCAGAAATGGAGGGATAATGGTACTGATTAAAACAGCTAGCACGATACTCGCATAGATATCTTTGTCGATCAAGCCGTTGTCGACACCAAAGACAGCAATTACAAAGGCAAACTCTCCTTCCGCAGCCATACTAAAACCCGTAATCAAGCAATCACGCAAATGATGGTTGGTAAATCTTGTCGACTGGGTAAAATTGGGCACCATGAATCCAACCGCTAATTTCCCAAACAAAGCCAGCGAAAAGACGAGGCCTTGCCAAATGACGGTGGCGTCCGCAAAATCTTTAATTGGTACTTGGAATCCAATACTTGCGGCAAAAAAGATTCGCATGAGCCATTGCAGAATGCGCTTGAATTGCTGGACAAACAAGATATGAAGGTCATGGGAAGTACAAAACGCTAAGCCACTGACAAAGGCTCCCATCAGATAGGAAGCTTTGCTGTAAAACGTTGCAGGCATGAGTGCCAACAAGAGACCAATCATGACGGTGAATTCCAAACGAGATTTGTGCTCATCTTTGACTCTGGGCAGCACGTATTTATCCATAAATTTTGGCATTAGCCAAATGGCAACATATCCACCAACGAGCAAATACCCCAAAGCTGAAATCAAGGGGATGACGACAGAGGCAGCAGTGATTTCAGTCGTCAAAGACTCCAACTGACTCAGCACAATCAGAGCAATCATATCGTCAATCACGGCAGCAGAAATAATCAATTGTCCTACGGGCGTATTAAGAATTCCTCCTCCACGCAAGATGTTCAATGCAATGCCCTAGTTGTAGTATTTCAGAAGAAGAAGAATGGAGTGGCAGTGTGGTAGTGGCGGGTGGGTGAGCGAGTGAGCAAGATAACAATCATGAATGTCGAGGGTTCCAATTCTGTGCATAGCGTACCAGAGATGTGGGGCCGAATGCCGCGCCCGTCGATATGATGGCTTTGGTATCTCCGGCTCCAACGGCCCAGGCGAACAGCATTCCAAGTCCGATGGGCAAAATGGATCCGACCACGGCAATGAGAAAACCGCGCGTACCGATGATTCCCAGTGTCGCAACGTCTATATCAATACCCGCTTCCAAAACCAAAATGACGAGACCAATTTCGCCCAGCATGACCCAGGCTTCGGCATTGGGAACAAATTCCAAAAGGGGGGGTCCCAGACAGATCCCCGCCACAATTTCTCCCACCAGGTTGGGCATTTTGAAGACCCGGGAGCAAACCACACCAGCCGCGTAAACGGTTGTCAAGAAAATGATGGATTTGTACAAATCCTCGTACAAAACGTGGACTCCTGTTGTTGGTTGGAGATATATATATTGTGTGTGTGTGGCGCAGTGTGAGTCGATGTACTGTATCCAAACTAGACCAAACCAATGCATGCATGCTGTATGCTGCTACTGTACCTAGCTACTAGCAATTATTGGTAGCTAGCTATTCCGGAAGTAGCAGGCAAAGCCGCAACAGGGACCACTTCCTATTCTGGAGGAAAAAAAAACCTTACCAAAGGAATGGTGCAAATCATCGACATCATCACCATTATCATCTGTGACATTGTCGGTCAAGACACGCACGGAATTCCAAAAAAATAATTCCGCCGTGTTCATGGACGGATCAACCAATGTATCACTGCTCATGATTGTATCACTGCTCATGATTGATTGGTTGATCTATTGATTTTCTCTGATAGTTTTCGAATGTAACTTCTTATGATGAGTAGAGGTAGAGTTGGTTATTCCAGTACTCGTATTATTTTGTACTTCTAATAATTTTTTATTAGTGTAGACTACGGTAGTTTTCTCCTGATATTGGTTCTATTGCTTCCTTGTGAATAATGCGAATGATTTTGATGATTAATTTAAGTGGGCGAAGGGAAGAGACTCTTCGATGTTTTTGAAAATGAATATGCCCAGGAAGATTTTCATTCTATCACGAACTCTAGTATTGTAAAGTACAGTAGTAGACCTGGTAGTACTCTAGAGTAGTAGTAGCTAGTACCAGGTACTGGAGTACGTAGTACTAGACTACCACGGTACAGTAGGGTAGTTTTTACTTCTTCTTTTTGCCCGGGTGATCAATAGTAACCTAACCTGTTTACTCTTTGCGTGCACCTTCAACTCTTTTCCAGACTATCAAACGGTCTTCTCCTCCCATAACAATAGCATCACACCTGATTGCATTAGCAGTAAAAAAGTAGGAGAAATCGGGTAGAAATTTGGTCTTTATTCCATTCCAGAAGATGTACTCGCTCTTGCTTTCAAAACCCTGTCTCACCACTCCTTGTAGTAGTAGTAAAGCCACGCATTGTGGTGAACCGAGGTCGTCACGACAGAGAAGGTCAACGGAGAGGAGGAATGGATATCCGGCAGTTGCACAAGTGGTGCTCCTACTAGAAGGTCTGTCTACCAAAGATAGTAGAAGGTTTTGCAAGGCAGACTAAAAAAACTACTTCGAGTTGAGTACAGTAATAGTACGAGTAGTAGACTCATTTTTTTTTCTTGTTTGTATTTTTGTGTCAATAACGCCAAATCTCAAAATTTAATGATTATTCCGTTCACGGACTGACTCACTAGTGACTCAATATTTTGTCTTCTCATTACTACTTCTTGCCACCATGGCACACCACATATTACGAGTATTATTTTTTGTTCGCGACGTCGTCGATTTAGAGGAGTACGCAAGTTCCGCCGACCATACTGTAATGACTTATCAAAGATTACTCGGTAATCCTTTTTAGTTGCCACGCCCTCTTTTAAAGCCGAACTCGCTTCATTGCTTTACCAGAAAATTCAAAAATGACACAACCAATATCTCCTCTTTTGCTGGTAGTCCTTTGCATTTTATTGCTGGCAGGTATCGGCACAGGATTTGTTCCCCTCTTCCGACAACATGCGCAACCATACAGATTGATTGATACCACGGATAGCGTTATCAATAACGTGCTATTTTCATCATATCCGAGGCATTCTTCCAACAGAGATAGCAATGAGGAGAAGGAGGAGGATTTATGCCGTCGAGCATGGTTACAACGAGTTATGGTGAAGGCCACAGCAGCTGCCACGATCGTCATGCTGCCAGAAGGGACTCCACAATCTGCGGTAGCAGCATCTAGCTCGTCGAAATATTTGATTCCAACTCCAGCTTTTTCCAAAGATACCTATTGGCCCTTGGGGAAAATTGCTTTCTCTTTTTTACCGTTGGCAGGAGGATCGCGACGGGCAACTGTCGAACAAACAGTCGTACCGAATAAAATGTGGACTCACGATCAAATTCAAGGCATTGTCAACGTCAATGTTCCTGTGCGACAAACTGTTATTGCCTTGTCACCACAAAGTGGAGGAGGGTTGTGGGTTCACAATCCCGTAGGGCCAACTCCAGAACTGTTGCGAATGATGAAAAATTTGGAAGCAAAACATGGACCAGTTCGACACATTGTCTTGGGAACGGTAGCTCTGGAACACAAAGCTACGTTTGGTGCATTTGCCAGAAAATTTCCCAAGGCAACAGTGTGGTATCAACCTGGACAATGGTCCTTTCCAATCAATTATGATTTAGAATTTTTGGGTGTATCGCAAAGAAAGCCATTTGGTACACTGCGAGAATTGCCGCCTCAACACAGTCCCCGGGCACCCGAATGGACGGCAGACATTGACTATGAAATATTGGGACCCCTCAAGTTTCAATCCGTCGGTGCCTTTTCTGAAACCGCATTCTACCACAAACCGACCCGCTCGCTGTTGGTAACGGACGTTGTTATAAGTGTCACCGAGGAACCGCCAGCGATTATTCAAGACGATCCAAGGGCCTTGTTGTTTCATTCTCGTGACAGTGCCAGTGATCGATCCATTGTTGAAAGGGGAGATACACCCGAATTACGACGCAAGGGATGGCGACGTATGGTCCAATTTGGATTGGTCTTTTTTCCCTCGCAAATTGATGTGCCACCAATTGGACAAGATTTAAAGGAGAAACAAGAAGTGCCGCCGGAGCTGCGCAACCTAGGAGACGGCGCCGTTCCTTTCAACTTGTATCCTTGGACGTGGCGGGGCGACGAAGACATGAAAAGTTTCAAGGCTCTCACCAACAATGGGAAAATGTTTTGTCCGCCCATCCTGACCAAACTGATTTTAGATCGTGAACCGCAAAGAACTTTGGCATGGGTGGACCGGGTCTGTGACAGATTTCAGGGTATGAAACGGGTAGTTCCTTGTCATCTCAACAATGATATCAAGGCGACGTCCAAGGATTTCTACCGCGCCTTTGACAGTTTGCGATGTCCTGATGCCGTTGGTGGTAAACAACGTGGTCCATTGGAACAGGATCTGCAACTTCTCCAAGATGCCTCTGATGTGTTGACAAAGTATGGCATTGTGAGTCCGACTGAACTTCCCTGTCGGAGAGTGTGATTTTGATGGAAGATGCTTATTTGTTGACAACGATGAATACGACGAGTGTCATAAGGTGAAGAACGCGAATACTGTTTTACAGCTAGCTACAAGGAATATTTGACGTGTATTGTGATTAGAAGAGATGATTATTTATAAAGTACTAGAGTACTCAATACTCAATCGAGTATGGGCTTCCTCTTGCGAACAGGACGATCGCTGTGGGCATCTTTTCCCGTCCACTTCTCCTCTAGCGATAGGGCAATTCAGTGCGTGTGTCATACTGCAATTGTTGTCTGCGCGGCCTCTGTTTTGAAAGATTAGTAGTTTCCGCTTTAATAACACTAGAGTAGAAAATGAGTCGTTGGTATTATTTACCCGAGCAAAAAGTATTGTTCGAGAAACTACACTTCGACGCACACTTGTCACAGTATGCGGGTCTGGAACAATGGTGGACGTTTGACCAACGACGTGAAACAGCAGTGAAACTTGACGAACAGTAGCTAAACGTGTTACCAGGTACAGTAGTACCGCCAACATCTTCCAAACCTAAAAAATCAAGTCTTCATCAGATAGATAAGAATCGTCGCGTCACGTTTCCATTATTTGATCCTTCTTTCTTCTTTCAGCAGAGGCAAAATCTACCTACGCAAGGTAGCAGGTAAACCAAAAAGAAAGAATGAGCAGCACCAGCACCAACGACAATGACAACAACATTATCAACAGTAGCAGTACGAGTACAACTGAGGAGTGGTGGAGTAGCTGGAACGCAGCTCATGCACGAACGTGTCGATCTCGCTGTGCTCTCTTTGCCACACCGAATCAAGTGTTGGATTATACCAAATCGCATACAGCAACCACCACTAACATTAACACCAATTCTTTGATTTATTGGTCGCTGCCCAATCGGAAGGAAGTCTTTCTTTGGACATTTAATAATAATGCTGATACTCGAGCAGCAACTGTCGAATCATTTCTCCAAAAATACAAACCTCTCGAAACAGCATCATCTGCAACAGAAAGTCCTACTGCTCCATTGTCGACAGCTGCTGCATCCGTACCAACTACTGCAACGCGTAGTAGGAGTAGTATTGGTGGTGGAATCTTCAGTACTATTTGGAGTGCTTTTTCTTTCAGTCGTCCAACGGGATCTTCAGCGCATTTGGGTGATGACGACGACGACGAAGAAGAAGAAGAAGATGATGCTCTGCGAAGTTGGGACGAGGAAGAAGAAGAAGAAGAAGAAGATGCCGGTCTTACTGTAAATACAGCAATAACAACAACAACAACCGTTAACAAGGTGCACCAAGGCCCAATGACATGGAATTCTCCCGTATTACAAGTCGATTTTGCAGAAGCTTGTTTGAATGTTTTGCAAAAGGCTCTGTCGTCACAGGAAACAACCACAACCAATCCATTTCCTACCATGGTGCCTCTACGACAACGACAACGACGACAACGAAATGCCGCTGACAATACTACTTGTACGACCCGAGATTGCTCCAGTTGGAAGGAATGGGTCCAATCCACTGCGGCAGCCACTGTCACTCGTGACGATCACCAGTGCAACAGTAACGCAAATATTGCAGACATAAATACCAACAAAATATTGTCACAGCTGTCCGATGTCGAACTCGACTTTTTATTGGAATGTTTGACCCGATTAGGATCGGTTACCATCATTCCTGGCAGCAGCAGCAGCAATGACTCTGGTACATTCAAAACGGATTTGGTCGTTCTGGCTCCACCCGATGCCATTATTTGTACCACTGAAAACGGCACGTCCACATCATATCAAGTCATGGCTGCATGGTACGAGTTAGTGGCAGCTCAGGCGTCTTTAGAAAGTAATCGACAACACTGGTCGACAGAAGCCGAAAAGTATGCTCAGCGAGCCCTCCGCGAAAAGGCTCAAGCACGGAACACCACTCAAAACCGAAACAGCAGCAAGGCTGGGTTGGTGTCGTTTAAAATTCACAAACTATTTATGAAACGGTTGGAAGATTCCGAAGGAGTTGAATTGAATTTGGAACGATCGCGTCAGGCCCTGGAAGAATCGTGGCATCAACGTCAAGTAGTGGCTGCGCTCAAGACATCCACTCAAGCATTGAAGGAATTGCGACGAAACTCGCCGCTAGACGAGATGGATGCCCTCATGGAAAGCTACCGCGAGGAAGTGGAGCACGTTCAAAATTATCATCAAGCCTTGGCCAGTGTTGGCCAACAACAACACTACGATGAAGAGGATCTGCTCCGAGAATTACAAGGAATTACATTGGAGGACGATGACTACACCACCAGCAATAATAACAATAAGAACACCGGTAGCAAGGCTGACGTTGTAACCACTACCACGGAAGTTGCGACAGGCACTGTGGCAATTTCAAGCGTCGCGGGTCTCAAGCCACCTGTGACCTTACCATCGGTTCCCGATGCGAATTTACCAGCTCCCGGGCCACCCATCGACGACGAGGCAGTGGCTGTCGAGAAGAAAAAGTTGCTCGTGTCCGGATAAGGCGACACGCAATGCAATCCACGGATACATATAACATCGCAGGGGAAGTATTTTTTAAATAATATGTTTCAAAACAGCGCTGAATAAGGTATAGTTCTCTTTAATTCTTTTGTTGCTTGGTCGATTTGCTGCCGCCTTGTACGTGCTCCCTTGAATGAGTACCCGGGGTGTACTTCTTCTTTGAAGAAGAAAAAAGGAATATTGAAAAGTCTCAACATTCCAGCTCCATCAACAGGGGATTGGAGCGGATGAAATAAAAGACAGCATCATGGTCTTCCTTGGCTTCGATCAGTTTGTCCACCCATTCGGCTTTGGAGGCATTAGCGTTCAGCAGCAAGCATCGTCCTACCTTGTTTAGACGAGCATACATTTCAATTTTGTTCGCCAAGGACATTCTCCGTTTGGTGGTCTTAACGTTTTCAATGGTATAATTTTGCTCCATCATGGCAGTAATCTCTTCCAATCCTTCGTTTCCAATCACCTGACACTGCAAATCCAGTGTCTTCAGCGTGGTATTGACGCACAAAGCTTTGGCAATTGCCACACAGCAACTATCATCCAATTGTCGACTCCAGAGCTTGAGCTCTTGCAACGACTCGGAAAGACATAGATTGACCAATGCTCGAGGCTCTTGGACGTAGGCAGCCCGTAGATCCCAATCAAAGCTGAGACAGACGGCAATCACTGTCTTCAGCATGCCAAACTTGTCGAACAATGGATCAAGGGTAACACCCTCGGATAAGGTCAGTCGATGGGACGAGAATCGTTCCAAGGATTTGTGCTCTCCAATGGCAGCAGCAAAAACATTGACATCCTCCATACTCGAAAACTCGAGACGGACCACGTCAAATGACTTGATATTCGGAGACAGGGCACTGGCCAAGGCCTTCATTGGAATGCCTGATCTTCCGTGATCAAATATCATGACCTTGTCGAGAGACGTCATTCTACCTACCGTAGCCAACAGCTGGGAGGATTCGGCTACAGAAAATGTTTCTTCTAGCCACTGAAAATCTGCCACGACCTTTTCGACGGTGTGGTTGGCCGCCATGGCAGCTTGAAGATCCGCATATTCGACATCTCGTAGAGCACTCGATAGATCTAACTTAATCAAGCCGGGGTCATTTTCTCTCAGTCGGTCGACAATGTTTTCTCTGTTGGTTAGCATCCTGTACAGTACAGCACTTAGTAGTAGTCGCTGTGGTGCGTGGACACAAGGGAGAGTTTCAGTAAATAATAATGCAACTATTGTTCGAAGAGGTTTGGTCCTTCGATAAGAGAATGGTTGACGTTTCTTGGCAATTTAAGTCATTTTCCTTCACACTCTTCGGGTTTTCCAACTGATGCAGACTAGTAGCTACTCTACACTACTACTACTACTACTACTAGTAGTAGTAGTACAGTACTACTCTAGCTGCTACCAGTAGCTACTACTCTACTCGATAGTACTACTAGTAGAGTACTGCAGCTAGTAGTAGTAGTAGCAGTAGCTAGCTAGTAGCTAGTAGTAGTATTAACAGTAGAGGAGCTAGTAGACGACGACGAAGCTGCTACCTGGTACTACAGTACTTCTTTACTTTTACTAAATGACCAAAAAGTGTTTCTGTTCTTTTCATTGAACATCTTTTACTACCGGTACAAAAGAGAGCGCTGCCTGAGCTATTTTGGTACGGTAGTCTACTATCTCTTAGCTAGTCTAATAGTAGAGCGAATGGTGCTACTACTCATCACAGTAGCTAGCAGACTACTACTGTAGCTAGTAAATAGAGTATGGTACTACACCTATTAATATAACAAGCAACTGTTCGCACTCTACTAACTAACTACTGTAGTAGCTAGCTAGCATTTTACGTAAAAAAGTTTAGTTAGCTTGCCACTAATACTCGATACAGAAGTACGAGTAACAATCTACTAGCTTGCATAGGAGAAGATTGCAGCAACTTTTAAAGAGGTAAAGCAGTTCCAAATTCGCCACTCAGATTATGACGAGGTTGACCAGCAACTCAAATTCCGATCGGCAGGTCGGCCACTGTGTTTCCCCCCAAAAGTAGTGTACGCTGCGCTCTTTCATTCTGGAAATGATACGAAAAAATTCAAGCTCGGCCAGCAATACCTACTTCTGTGAGCGGGTACTGGGTGCTGGCATTGGACAGATGCTGGATGAAGGGTTGCGAACGAAAGAAAGCGCAGACATTGGTGTTACCAGAAAATATAGTTGAAATTATTTTTTTAACAAATAAAACAACCTCCCCCGAAAATGAAAAATGTAACAATTTGCAGCAATTTTCTTTCTCCAAAATGAACATAACCTTTGCAGAAATTTGCATACTGAATCATGTCTACCAATCAACCTTCGTTTCACAAATAATAGAAACACCTTTTCTACTCTCGTGCCGATCTTCTGGTAAACAATCGCTTGCTTCGTTCCGACGAACGCGTCTTTTTTGGTTCCTTGGCGGCCTCTTTGGTCTCTTCGACTTGCTCATCCGCAGCCTCCGCAGAGTTTTCCGCGTTTATCTCCTGTTCCTCCTGGCTCACTTTTCCCTTGGTGGCATCAGCTTCGTCCTTTCCATGCGATTCTTTCGCTTCTTGACTCAACTCGCCATTCAAATTGGTCTTGGCTTCCTCGATTTTGTCCCTGTCGTCCGTTTTGCCATCAAAATTCTCGGTACGACCCTTTTTGAGAGCAGGCGTAACAGCTGGTTCAGTTTTGGAAGGTAAACTCAGTCCACGCTTGCGAGCTGTCTGCACATAGCTTTTGTAATAGCATCGAATGCGATCGCGAATTGCCACAAAATTGAATTCATCAGGATCAAAGGCATAATGATTCTCCGCGGCAACTTCTAGCAAGCGCTCCGTCAACCAGTTATTGTATTGTTTCTGCTCGGCAGTGTAGTTCATGTTGGAATGCTTCAAATAGTCATCGCGGTGAGCAATCAAGAAACGTTCCAATTCGGGATAATGCTTCCAGGAAAACTTTTTCCGCAACATTGTTTTTTCCTCCAAGCGAGGTTGCTGCACATACGTGTAAGGAGCATACGTCATGGACGGTGGAGGACGTCGTCCCCCTTCGTATGGACGCATGGGCGTGGGTGGACCTTGTTGGTAATACCTCGCTCGATCCGGCGGTGGATAAGGCCCAGGTCCAGCAGGAGTGACTTGACTGGGGAAGTGGTGATCCATGGGAGGATACGGTGGAGGGCCTACCTCATGCGACGGTACAGGTGGATAAGGTGGGCGCATACTTGGATCCGAGGGGTAAGCTGACCAACGAGGAGGTGGGTACTGGCCCCGAGGAGTCGAATGTGGTGGTCCTGCATGAGAGTAAGGTCCTGGTGGAGGTGGTGGTCCTCGTCGAGCATCGTAGCTGTCGAAGGATCCACCCACCAAATTAGCACCAGCACCTTCCGCTGATGGCCACTCAGGATAAGATCCAGGAGGCGTCAGTGGAGCCTGTCCGCTTCCATAGTGTAGGGCTGAGGGTGGTTCACCACGAGTACTCGAAGCATGCGGAGGCGGAATAGGAAAGTGCCCACCATCACTTTCCTTGGACATGGTGCGACGAGGAAAGCTTTCAGGACCTGCATCGGCCGCCCAGTACCCTCCTTCTGCTCGAGTGTCGACAGGAGATATATTAGGGTGAGGCATCATAGGAGGCTTGTTCATGGGTGTTTGTGCGGGTGTCACCACGGGACTAGGACGGAGTCGGCGATGAGCTGGGGAAGTGGGAACAGGCGCAGGCGTCGACGGTGTCTCGGGAGATCGTTCATCTTCAGTGTCCTTGCAAACTTTGGCCAAAAGCGACAAGGGATCTCCTTTTCCATTTCCATTCTTGGACTTCTTGGAGCTTGCCTTCCGCTTGGAATCCTTCGAAGACTCTTGCTCTTCATCGCCTGATCCATTTTCCTCGTTCGGTGGGTTCTTAGTCACAGGAGTAGTCAACAAGGCGCTTTTGGGGCTGGACATGCCCCTGCGATCTGGTGTCTCGTAGCTTGTTTTCCGACTTCCACGAGGTGGTGTTTCGGTTGATGGAAAGTCTTGCGTGCCTTCTCTTGCTTGACCAGCAGAGGTAGGCGGAGAAGATGGCTGCTTGGAATCTGACGTGAAATGCCTATTCTCTCCAGGACCACGAGGAGGGCCACCTGCACCTTGAAGACGTGGCGAGTACTGATAGGACGACGTCCGTTGAACACCCGGATAAGGATGATAGGGAGGCTGGTGATATGGATAAGCTCCTGGAGGAGGTCCCATGCTACGATGGTCATAGGGTGCTCCCGGAGAGTCGTAAGCCTGAGATGCGCCCCTGCCCCATCCATGCGGAGGTGGACCGCGGTAATCGTATCCCCAGTAATCTGGAGGCGAAGGTGGCGGTCCACCTCTCGTGTGAGGGGTAGGCGGGCCAGGATTGTACCCGTGATATCCACCACCGTAGGGAGGAGACCTGGTCTCACGAGACTGAGGAGGAGGAGGAGGAGGAGGATAGCCATGTCCTTCGTAAGGAGACGGAGAGTCATACGGCGAAAACTGGCCTCGGTGATGAGACGGCGGAGGCCCCCCACGTGGCTGCTGCCATTCTCTGCTGGGGTTTCGTTCAGATGTCATGTTTAAGAATCTATACTCTGGTCAATGATGGAAGAGCCAACGAGAAGGGGAAAGAGGTCAATAGAAAGTAGAGAGTAGAAAGTGTCGTGCTTCTGCAGTTGAGTACTCCCAGACTATGTTGGTGGCATTTAATTCAAAGCAACGATCGTATAAATACAGAATGATGGAGAGGCATTCAAACCTTCCCAACGCTGAGAGCAGTTATGTCATCAACGAAGCATGCGAGTCTTGTTGGCCTTTATTACTTTGAAACTCGGATGAGTTCGGCTGTTTCCTTACGTAAATAGGGAAAACCTGTTATCGTCATCCGAGCGAAAGATTTAGATCGAAAAACGCGGGTACCGTTAGTCACATAATAGCGGATACTTTACAGGAACTTGAGGTAAATTGGAGTTGAGACCCTTAACAACAACATTATTCAAACTTTGACAAGAAGAATTCAAAATACCGGAAGTACCTTCAGCCTCTGCCGAAGTCACAAACATGTTGGCGCCAATTGGGCAATCCGTGACTTGCGTCCGACTCAATTCCAATTTGCCTCCATCACCATGCCGAATGTAATCGTTGAAAGAGCTGTTGAGCCAACAACCAAATAAGATGAGCAACCAACGCCTATCAAGCCCGGGGGGAGAAAACTTCCCGCCAATCTGAACCAGTTTTCTTTCGTCATCGGTGTAATAGGAATAAGCAAGTCCTCCCAAAAAATGGCATCTAATAGCTCTACTAGGAGATATGCAGTTTTTTTCTTTTCTACTAGTAGAGGAATACGTGTGGCTGCCTGGGTTTAGGCGCGCAGTCGGAAAATAAAACTAACGTTGAACTGTACGTGAGTAAATCCATTCATTATAATAGATGGGCAGTCTAGTACACATGAGTATTTCAATATTGTATTTTGTGTGCTTATATCCTCCATCCACCCCAACCCATATTCATTGCTCAAGAGCGATCTTCCTTCGTGAACTCTAGCTTACAACATTATGTGGTTCTTTCGACGGCGCTTGGTTTTCTTCGTGATCACTGACCCATGCTTTTGTTCGAACCATCCATAGGCTGGATAGTGAACTCCGTACGATCCTTTCTTGATTAGTGTCTCCAGGTTGTGCAAACAACTTATGGGATCGCGGTATCGACGGTTGGTGCTGCCGTCCGATGATAATACAGGACTGTGCGCTTCAATATCTGATCTAACTGGCGACAAGAATGGTGCGTTCGAGGTAGGACTTATCGCGCGGCTTTGTTTGTCGGCATTCTCTTCTTCCGTCTCGTTTTCCGATGCTTCAGAGCGAGGGCAGCTACTCAGAATATCTTCCTCGGTATTCGTGTTGGACACATTGGAAGCCAGCGAGGATCCTCCCTCGCGACTGCTTTCGTCGTCACCCCCCATAGGGAAAGCAAACTCTTCGTCGTCATCGTTGTCGTTGTTTTGCAGCGAGAAAGATCGATTGTACAAATTGACTTTTGGAAGCGTAGGACTAGTATTTTCACCACTAACTGATTGCAATTCCAGGGATTGGATGAACATTGTAGACGCAGATCGTTTACGGCTGGCAGCGTGAGGAATAGATCGTACCATGATCTTTTCTTCTTCTATTTCTTTCCCATGTTCTTTATCGCCGCCATTTTCTACCAGCGGAGAATCGCCTGTACGCTGGCAAATGGTTGGATCCTTACGACAATCGCTTTGATTGTGTGCATTGGAAACATCTGAGCTATCTTTGCTAAACAGAGTAGTGAAAGTTGTGCCAGGCGATGCCGTCAGTTTGACGCTTTCCACCCTTTCACTAGCAATTGAAGCTAAGTCTTTTCCCTGCTCTGCCGTTCCGGCTTGGTCTGGAGATTGCGGAGTCGTCGCCGAAGTGTCTTCGTCGTTGTCATCTAGAAACAAAACTGGTAAAGGCGAACCATTCCTGGGAGTTCCGTTGAATAAGATACTGCCGAGAGACAATGATTCCTCATCCTTGTTGTTAGCTAATGATTTGTCTAGACGCGTTGAATTTTCGTCATCGGTTTCTTGGTATCCACAGTTTTCGCGAAAAGCCTGACGATTTGCTTCGTTAGTGCTTGAAAGGTCGTCAACTTCGTTATCGATTCCGGTACTTACATCGGTCGCATGTGCTACCTGGCGAACTATAGACTGCACCACTGATAAATGCTGGTCTTGACTTCTCTCGGTGCTTTGACTTACGCTTGCGGGCGTATTTCGTTCGGAAAACGAATCATCACCAGAAGCTGTAGTATCTGACGCTAATTCCATATCTTCGTAGCTCTCGACCTCGTTCAGTGTCTGCTTCAACAGCTCGAAGGTACGCGTTGTGCTTGTACTGAGTTCTGAGGCTTCTTGACGACAGAAACCCGCTGATGTCAATTGGAGACCTACTGGACGTTCCATTTTTGTGGACGAAGATGGAGACTCCAATGGATCGTAATTGTGTGTGGCGATCGACTGTAACTGGTCTTGTGTACAATCAAGGTTAACGACGGGAAGCTGGGGGCCTTTGGGTCGATTTGCTTGCGAAGGAGAGGGACTTTTTAGGAGACCACTATTTTCCTCTGATTCGCCCTCAGCCAATTCCTCCAATGGATGAGGGACTGAAAGTTGGCACCGAGGTAGCAGTTTTAGTCGCTCTGGCCATTTGACTTGAGAACGGGAAGGAGTATCCAGAAATTCATGGCTGTCCTCATTCACTTGCTGCTGCAGTTGTGTACGATGCCGCCCATTGGGTAGCTGGAGCCCCGCCGGAACTTGTACATTTGAAAGAGAAGGTGAATCGAGAATGTCATTTTCTGCGTGAAATACCTTTCGCACTGGCTTACTCTTATTTGGCCGATTCCGTAGCTGATATGGATGTTGCTCGCAAGGGAGATCGAGAACAGTGCTATTCTGAAATGGAACAATTGTCATGGACGTCGTCTTTCCTCCGACGTTTCGAACAGGCAGTGTGACGGGACAAAACTCGGTTGGCCCATGCTCAGGATGGAGATAGATCGGGCGATTCTTGGAAGACACTTCCAATTCCCAACCAGGTGGTAACGCAGGATGATAATATTTCTTTCCATTGATTTCAAAGATGAAATTCTTTGAGGTATGGCTGCACTCGTCGTCGGGCAAGGTCCATACTTCTGGGCACAAATGGTGCTCCGCTTCTTCTTGGCCTTGTTGGTTCGAGTTCGTCTGAAAATGAGCACTGTGATTGTTCGCACTTGTATTCACTACATTCACTCTAAAATTCGAAACATATCCACCACCACTACCACCATCATCATCGTAGCCGTCGTCATTGTCATCTTCTAGTTTCTCCAAAGGATGAATGTTCATGATATCGTACGGTGTAACATCGTCGTCATCTTGCATTTGCTCCAAAGGATGAATGTTGAGCTTGTCGAATGATTTACGATTGATCAAATACCCGTGTGGGATGGCAACAAACTCAAACGGTTTGAACCGCGTCGCAGTCGAAGGTGATCCTGTTTGGGTCAGCTCTTCGTTTTCTAGTTCGTGTTCCAGTGTACGAGTGAGATTTCCTCCAATCTGAATCCCCGTCAAGGATCCTTGTCGTTGTAATTTAGATGGCGCATGACGAGTCGGTCTAGTATTGACGGCATCAAAGACAGCTTGATTGTCGGGTTTGATGTTTTTCCAGAGTTGTAAATCGGCTTGGGACACACGTGGTGCGGTCGTCTCGTTGTTGTGGTTGTCCTTGCGATGATCTACGTGTTGTTCCTGTTGTTGATGATATTGCATTTGTTGCTTAGTATTGAAATGAGAAGCCAATCGAGACTCGTTCTTGTGATGCTGTTGAGTTGTGGTCGTGACTTGATAGAAAGCTGGCTTGTTGGTGGAATTCTTGTCTTCCAGCGTTCCGCTGAGAGAATCGTCTTCGAGTTCCATTGACGATGATGACTCGTGATGGGACGCTCGTTGTTCTTGTGGTGAATATGAGGGATGCTGTTGCTTTGGGTGGCGGTGCACCGTTGTACCGGCCAATCGATTTTGCTGGCGCGGTAACGGTTCTCTTCGTTTTGGTTGTTGTTGACGTTGATGTTGTTGTTGTTGTTTAGGTGGTGGATTGAGACTCTTGTCGGTGCGATTGCTGATGCGTGGTGTCTTAGTGTCAGATCGTATTGTTCGAGGACTCATACTTCCACTGCGCACTTGCATGCTTGAGGAACTTTTGACGGCGGTACTCCCGTTGGGCGTCTTGGAAAAGAAGGAAATCCTTCGACGCCGTTTTCGAATTTTCGTCGTCTTCTTGGCGGATGGCGCAACCGCCAAGTTTTCGTCCAAGTGATCACCAAACGCCCGCTGCTTCATTTTCATTGTGTCGTTTGTTGAGTAATGATACGAGCACGGCGATGATTTTGCAAATGAAGGAGTTTGCAAAGTCGATGCAAATGCAAACTGTTGCGACATTGTGGACGCAAACTGATGCTTCTGTTTTGCAAAATCCGATCAAATATGCGTCAAGCAAATCGAAATGCAAGCTGTAGCTCAAGAGTAACAACTGTAATCGCAATCGTTGTCGCTACTACTAGAGTCGATGAGTACACCAGGGTATATACGAAAAGTTTTGCATGCTACAAGAGCTCTAGCTACTTAGCTAGCAGGTCGCAAGCTTTGCTATACCGGCAATTGATCATGAAACATTGAAGGTGACTTTCCGAATGAGAACTCTGAAAAGGCAGGGTGTACAAGTACAAACCAGTAGAAAAAACAATGTTGACCTTGCACGTTAAAAAAGGTCTTTGGATAACAATTCTGCACTACAAATACAAATAATAATATCCTCGTCACAAAAAATATAAAAAATCCACCGCATCCTCTTAAAGCAAAGCTCGAACTCGCATCAAGTGCCTAGACCTGGAACGACGGGTCAATTACCACGTCTCTACCATTCCCATTGATCTGCATCGACTCCTCGGCCTTTTCATCCGAGTCGCCCAGCTTGAACAAACCTAGCAGCGTACCCATAGAACCATTGAGGTCGGAATTCCATTCCGCGCCGTCAAGATCAATGTCACAAAGATCCAAAAGCTTGGGAGTGTTCTTGCCGGCATCCATGTCAAGTGGCAGCGGCATATCTAGCTCGCAAATCTTTTCCGCGCAAGGAGTAGGACAGCGCAAGTCTTCACATTTGTACTTGCTCGGCCAGACTGACAAGGACTTGTTTCCCACAGGCTGCACGCCACTGTAGCATTCCACTCGGTCTCCGACAATAAAATCGATATGTGCAGACCCATCTTTTGGCTGGTGGATAATCGCTTTGTGACCACACTTTCCTTCCAATTGGTGAATACTGCAGTATAGATGATTGAAATGAAATCGTTAGGTATGATATGACAATTAAAATTCGACGACACCACAACAGGCGAACAACGACAAGTCATACTCACTGGTGCCCGTCAACGTAATGCTCATGGCTGTGTCCATGACTGTGTGAATGGGAGTGACCGTGACCGTGCCTCGAACTCTCGTCACTAGATGCCGACAAATGTTGGTCCTGTTGTAGCAATTTTTGCTCTTGTTCGAGAAGCTGCTGCTCTTGGCTGTTCGTATTCATATGGTTGTTGGAGGCCATACCAGTGGCAACGGCAGCGCCGCTGTTCATATTCTTCATGTCTTCTCCCATCAGCTCTTGCAAACGTTTTCCTTCCGTTTGCCAAGCACTGAAGGCAAATTGAAGGTGCGACTGAGCCTTTTCTTCGGCGTCTTCTGGACGAAAGCCAGCCAACAACATGCATCGCTGATATAACGCTCGCGACTCGTTACGGAACAACCGTAAGGCCAGCTCGAGTTGCTGTTCCGTACCAGAGTTGTTGGAAAGAACCTTGACCAAATTGGACGAACTGGACAAGGCCACCGCCAACTGCTCCAGGCTGAGCCCCACGCTGTTGGCTGTGTTCGTCAAGGAGGCAACAGCAACACCGGACGCAAGGCCGCTGTTAGAAAGCCTCTGCGAAAGAGAATGCTGGCCCAAGAGACCGGAATTGCTAGACAATAAGCCCTGATTAGTGGCTGCCGCCGCCGCCGCTGCGAATGATGCCGAGGACGAAGGCGCCGACAGCGAATTAAATGGACCAGAAAGCCCCCCCAGCTGAGGAGTGCCCTTTAGCTGACCACCATTCGAAAAAGCATTGCGGGCAGAGGCAGCTCTAGGAACGAAGAGCTGCTGAAACTGAGGATGAAATTTGGCCATTCGGCGAGGATCTCTTTCATCTGCGGTGCTACCTCCGTCATCGTTGAGATGCATCAATTCGGCATCCGCCCCAAGCTCTGCCAGCTGAGCGTTTCTTTTGGTTCCACTGTTCATCTTGTTCCGCTGCATCAACTGCTGCTGCATCTTGATGTTGGCGCTCAAGGCAGCCTGAGCTCCACTCCTTCCAAGGCCATCCATACCCATACCCATAGCACTACCACTACCATTATTTATCATGCTAGAGACATTATCCATGATATTGTTTCCAGAAGCACTGGCACCATCGCTAGCAGTACCATCATGATATATTCCCTTGGCCTCGTCTTGCTGTTTGCGTGCCAATCGTATGCGACGGCTCAACTGATTCTTACGCTGTCCGAGCGTGACTTTTTCACAGTCCACAATACTGGCATCTTCATCTGCGGGATATTCAAAACCTCCAATGCAGAGCGCTTCGAAGAGTGATAGTTCAGGATTTTCCAAGCGGGCATTGACGGCACCTGTTTTTGTTTTGTTTTTGCACGCGGGAAGAAAGTTGTAATAAAGGCTCTGATTTGAGATTCAACGCAGGACATACCAAGTCCAATTATACTTCGCATTAAATGATACTTACGATGCATGCGAGGATCACCCTTTCGCCCGGCCTTTGTATTTAATGCTTTATTGTTCATATTAAAAGTTCTTAGGAGCAGTACGACGAGGAAAGAAAGTCTGTGAGAGATAAATTCAGATAAGATTCGAGATCATCATGAGGTAGGTGTGGCGGAGCCGAAGATGATGATGATGATGACCATCATCGTAGATTGCATCGCGAAGCAAAACCTGCTGAATAAAAATTATATATATTTACTCTTGCTACAGTTACAACTTTCACAGAACATACCCGTCCGTTGGCTTTTGTCCGACTCCCAGGGAGTATGGTCAATAGTGTTGATTGGTAGAGTAGTAGACCAGTAAAATGGTGCTAATTCTTGTTGATGAGCCTGTTGGTTGACACCGAAAGAAGGTTGAAGGCCGTTCGTCACGCAGACTTTACAAGTCAAGGCTTTTTGTACTTGTAAGCACATGGTGGTTATTAGGCCGCAACGACGGGCAAAGAGTGTACCAGGGGTACCAGGGGTGACATAATTTCTTGCTTTTTTGGATTGCCGCGCTCAATCCGAGTCATTATTATTGGTCAAGGATTCGACGGGATTCGTCTCATGACTTGATGGACGACGGACAGGCGACAGATAGAAAATCTGAAATCCTCTCTCATCACAAACCAAACAACGATACGTGCTCCGATCCTGCATGATTCAAAAGCAACTCTGTACTAGTCCCTACTACTAGTATTTCACATTCCACTAGACTACTCGTCTGACTACTGGAGTAATACTCTTTACCCTCGCAAAACGACCATAAAAACCAAAATATCATGGACTGGACAACCGTTGACGTACCAGAGTCGACAACCGAACAGACGGGAAAAGGCTCGTCGGTATCTGGTCGCGTTATGGAGGCATTGGTCCGTGTGACGGCGGCAGGTTTTGCGGGTGCCCTTGTCGGTCTTTCGTACCAGAGAAAAGCATCGGGAGCCAAGATTTTCCAGCGGTCCGTACTGGCATCTGGAAAACGAAAATTTCCTCCTAAAATGGCTCCGAAATTACGATCAGCGCAAGAGGATACGAATTTTCCCATACAATGGGCAGCCTCCTTTGGTGCCTTTGTAGCCATTCTAGAAACGTCACACTTTTGGTCGCCGAGTACTATTGCCATGAACATATATGCCATCGACCAAGATAACTTGATTGTTGTGGACGAATTAAGTGAGGAAAAAGGAAGTGCTTCTCGAAAGGAAGAATTTACGACAGAGCACGCTTCGCAACAACCGATGGATGCAGTCCTCTCCGACTCGACTACCAACACCACCACAACTACCATCACTAACATCCCGACTCTCGAAACAGAGAAACTCTTTGGGCCGTATCGTCAGCCCCTTGCGACAATTATGGATTATACGTTAGGTGGTGCTGTGGCTGGCCTCGCTGGAGGACTGTCCAAGCGAAGACCGACTCCAACGTCTAGTTCCACCAGTTCGCTGGAACTGCCAGCTGCCATTTTGAAAACTTCACGACGATCCATTATCATGTCAGGTATCGGCACGGGGGTGATATTGGGATTTATAGCGGGGATATGTCAGGCTGGATTCGATATTGCTGAAGACTATGCACGAGCAGAACTGGCCCGACAAGAAGAAGAAGCATCTATTGCAAGACAACAACGATTAGAAAAATACGATGAAGCCAAGGCAAGTGGAGCAGCTGTTGAAAAGAAATAGTTGAAGAAATATTCACTTTGATTCTTTGTCTGAATTTGAATTGGAGCAAATCAAAGGTATTTGTATTTTTTAAGCTGATACTGGTGGCTCATACGTTTGCGACTGTCATGAGCATTTGAAGCAGAACACGTACCACCACTACTATGCTTCTTGCCCGTCCAATACTTGCTCTGGCATTGATACCGTCTATTCTTAGAGAAAATCTCGGGTGCTTGTCGTTCGAAAGTCAATGCTGACCCAATTAAACACACAGATAGCTCCCAGAAAAAAATGAGGACGATGATGCACACTGCAAAGGATCATACGTTGTATCGGGAGTTAAACCAGCTATTATACTCATTTTGTAAAATAACGACCCAAACCGAACGAATGCCGGTTTCTAGAGTATTTCTTCGATTACTTTACTGCAAATCACGAGAAACAGCGCGAGAGACAAAAAAATGGGCTCTTGATAGACTGCGGGCCCTATTCTAGTGAGAATGGCAGCACTGAAAAGGAATAGAGACTATGACTAATATACCAGGTGGAACACCACCGGTAGTATTCGATGAAAGCCAAGATGCAGTCAGCAATACCTGGTAGATGATTTTATTATTGTGTAGTTACTAGTAGTCAAAAAAGTTCTCAAGGCTTTTGACCAGCAGACAAAATTTGACCAAAGTAACACGTCTTATTTGCTACACAGTTGATTGGTCTACTACTTTAAAGTAGAGTAGTTCTTCGTGTCAGATAAAAGCTGATGATTCGATTGACAACCCCTCGTCAGAAAAAAATAATCCGTTTTTAAAAGGAGATTCAAAGCAACCTACTGCTTGTCTACTCGTACAATAATATTATTATTATTTTATTATTATTTTAATAGTCAGATCTTGGACGATACTTTACGCTAAAAGCACTTTCGTCCTGGTCGGCATCACTCATTATTAGGGATAGCGGTAATTGATGTAGAGTGAGTCATTCAAAGTGTTGTAGACGTGTTTCGTCGTAATATAACTACACCAGGAGACTGGGGAATCGGTCGCTTAAATCAATCACTAAAGATTTAGATATGTTTACCGCATCCTCTACTTGTAGGCGCGTACGTGTCGGCAGCAGCATTTGCAATAATTTGCCAAGCACAAATCCAACAACTTCCTTTTGTGCTTACTCTGAGGCAGTATGTGAATTGGTCAGCATTGAGACGTCAGTGTCTGCAGGCAAAACGAGACGAATTTCTTGAACCAAAGGATTCACTACTGACCAATAGAGCCTCTCATTATTATATTTTTTGTTATATTTCAAAGGAACTGACCAGCGCAGATTTTCAGAGGTTTTAGAAAAGTGCAACGACAGATACGCTACTACTATTCCTTAGCAACAACCTCCTGCTTTTACAATTATTTATCAAAAAATATTTACTAGTCGACGATGTGTAAAAAACCAGAAAATAAGGAGCCTGTATCAGGCGTGGAGACTCAAGCAACGATTGTGCCTGAAGCTCTCGCCACAGCACGCAAACAAATCGCCCCGACTCACTCGGCTTATACACGTGACACAAAATATGATTGGCTTATCTTTCTCGGACCGGCACTTGGTGCCTTTGTCACGGATGTGAAGCCAATCTTCTACATTGGGATTGCTCGAATCATTGTAAATCATTTGATCTTATCCCTGCACCACCAATTCGTTGACAAGGATAACTATCTCAACAAATGGACCCAAAAGCAGATTTCACGGGAAAAGGATGATTATATGACTGGTGTCTTTTTGCACATGTACACACAAATTGGTTTGCAGGTTATCTTCCCAGGAATGTTTTTTACCGACAATGCCTTGCTCCCTGTTTGTCTATTGCGCACTTTCGTCAGCCACGTCCTAATGGTCGAACCCGTCTACTATGCTGCCCACAGATGGTTACATATTCCCGAAGTTATGAAGAGAATGCATGGTTTCCATCATCTCTCGATCGTTCCCTTGCCTACCACTGGACTCGTCCAGAACTTTGAAGAACATTTTGTGTACATTGCTACCTTTAGTCCTGCCTTTTTGTCCCCTTTCTTGCTCTTTGGGTATCAGCACTGGGTTGCTATTGGTGCTTACTTGGTCATGTTCGATGCCCTTAACGCCTATGGACACACTCATTTGAAGTTCCGATCTTGGATCTGGACAAACAAGTATTCTCCCCTCAAGTACCTGTTCTACACTCCCGAGTTTCACTTGGGACACCACGCCTACTTTAATGCGAATTACTGTCTATTCATGCCCATCTGGGATTATCTTTTTGGGACAGCCCGAACGTATCGAAAGAAGGACGTTCAATTGCTTCCTGCTACGCAACAGAATTTTGTTTTCATTGGTCACAATGGAGGCCTAGGGCATTTGCTCACCATTCCTGAAATTTGTTTTTACAACATCTACGACCAGTACATGATGACAGGATTGCCACTCAAGCTGGAGTTCTTTATCATGCACATTATTTGCCAAATTACCCGCATTTTTTCACGCTTCTACTACTGTTCTCGATACTGCCTGGCCAATGAGTATGTAGGCCGCATTATTTGCCTCGCTCGCTCTCCTTGGGATTATTTTAACCCCAAGTCATACGATGCCATCAATAAGGAAATGATCGAGCTTATGCGCAACGAGCACAGAAGTAGTGGAACTCGTTACTTTGGCCTCGGAAACCTAAACAAGATGAAGCAGCTCAACGACAGTGGCATGGACCTTGTCAAGATGATCGAGCAAGACGAGTACCTGAAGGACAAGAATATTAGAGTCTGGACAGGCGACACTTTGACCGTTGCCTCCATTTACCACCAGATCGCCGACATTCCCAATTTGGAGGAATTCTTCTTTATCGGTGCCGGCGGGAAGGTCGGCGTTGCGGTCTGCGAAATGTTGACTCGCACCAGACCTAACCTGAAGATTCGAATTTTCTCCCAGACCCCCCAAATTGAGCATCCTAATGTTAGTTATTCCCAGGATCTTAGCGAGATGGCGGACTACAAGGTTGTCATGATTGGCAAAATGCTTGCCGGTGAAATGTACCGAAAAGCACTATCAAAAGTGGACTCCGTACGGACTCGGTATATCCTTGATTACACAGTCCCAATACTGCCCATTCAAGCTGTCGAGCAACGACCAGAAAATATTGAACACATCCGAATTGGTCTTTTGAAGACATTCCCCAACAACCCCTTCCTAAAGGGAACCTACGACATATGCATGGGTCACGATGAGAACCACATTGTTCCCTGTCATTTTGGCTGTCTGCTGAACACCGTAGAAGGGAAAGAAACACACGAAGTTGGTGATATTGACCAAAAAGAAGCTTTGCGACTTTGGAAGCTGGCAACAGCTCGCGGATTTCAAAACATTTCAATTGATTGCGAATGAGCGATACTGTGATATTTCATTTCAATTACCGGCACGTAAAAACACAATCCTGTAAATACGGTATCCCGCATTAAACTGCGATGCCACTTCCATCACCCCATCTTCACATCACTGGTCCATTCACGCTTACTTACTACGGACTCCATCCGCTTCAAAACAAATAAAGAATCATTCACGCCTTTCTTCATCAACCTGTAAAGTTCTATCCTTGATAATATTCTGCTAAATTCGTTGAACATATGTAGAAAGCTGTGAGCTCGTGCGGCTTTGTCAGTCTCAAGGTGGAATCGAAATAAGAGCAACATTGACGCCTTCGCTACCACTAAAATACTATTCTAGTTCTTAAATTTCTTGTTTGTGCCAGTACTCTAGCTCGTTATAATTGTTATTTCAATTGCAATATAGAAATGGCCGTGGCCAAGGCATCGCGAGCGTCCGTGACCTGCTTTTTGGCTCTCTCCAAATAGTATGCAATGCTATCATCACCACCATTTGGATTTTGTGGTCCCGCCCAACTACTTGTGTATGCCATTCCACTAGCTTCTTCTACGGCAGTAGACCACCTTTCGACAGCATCAAAATAATCAGCATCGCGGGCAGCTGGTACCAAATCCTCGAGGCGCCTCAGTGTCTTGTCAGCCTTGAACAACGGATCGTTCATGCTTTTGTAACCAATATATTCCTGCACGACGAGAGGATTTTTTTCGCAAACTTGTTCACCACTAAAAGGATCTTTTTCCACGCCGCATTTGGTGGTCAGCTTGTCCCAATTGTCCAACAAGTATGTGAGACGCTCGTAGCCTTTCAGAATCTTCGCCTTGTCTTCGTCCAAGGTGTCCTTGGCGAGTACCGGTTGAGGCCGTAAGAGTGCAGAAAATGTTGCCAAGAAAACTGGCATCTCTAATAGCTGGCGGCGTAAAAGACTCAGAGGTTCATCGTCTGTGCCTTGTCGAGAAGTCATGCAAACCGATGAGTGCTGTCTTTGTAATGGCTTTGTGGGGACGAAAGCGGATGAAGAGCAGCTGCTAGCACCGTAAAGCAACAGCAAAACAGCTGTCGATGCCAGCGTTCGTGAAAGGGGCAGCATAACGATAAAGGTTTTGCAAAGGAACGAATACTAGTAGTAAATTATAGAAGTTGCCGCTGAGCTTCGGGTGGACAATGGTTGAATTTTTTTTTAATTTTTTATCCGCTATTGCCGGCGCCATTGCTGAAAAAAAAAATTGTCTGATTGCTACCATACTAGTAAGAGAAAACGTGAGTCAGTTTTCTAATCCTATCCCTATCTAGACAATTGAAATTCTATTCGTACATTTATTATCTGAAATTCAACAGTGACTTCCGCATTTTAGCAACGGCTTTTGGTGTCTCATACAATAGATCGTGCAGGATGCAACCCTTGCGAAAAGAAACAGTTTCCTGTATCATACGTAGCGCATGCTCTAGTCATACAGGTGGCACTGTCGAGTCTCGTTGGACGATCTTGTAATTATTTTAAATCTGCTTTAAAAATAAACTCGGTTCGCCTCCTGCTGGACTTGACGCCAGCCGCTGCACCCGTAGTCTCTTCTCGAGTTCCAGGATCACTGTTCGATACCTGGTAATTCTAATCAGAATAATCCAATACACTTTTGTTGTGCATCAGTATTCAGGCAAAAGATTTTGTATCTGCAGCATTTCGCGACAACAAAGAAGTGTCATCTTGGCAATGACCTGGCTAGCTTTATGCTTTATTCCTTGCTGGTAGAGTCATTACAGAACTGTACAGCATAAGACTAGCCAGAACGACTACTACCTAATAATACCAATAATACCAATAATAATAATAAGGAGCTCATCATTATGGTTCCTCTACAAATCCATCCACATCGTCGCCCGAGTCTTTCAAAAAATTCAATGCCAGCTGAAAGGAAATACCAGCAAGGATTCCCAACTTTTGCTTGTGAGGGACGGTGGGAACCCACACGTAGACCAGCATCAAGAATCCCACGAGGAATCCCAAGAGGAATCCCCACAAAAAATCTCGATCCGATCCCACCGTTCCTGGTCGAAGAGAGGGCGATCCCGCTCCCGCCGACAACCTCAAGAGTGGACTCTGGTTGATGTTCTGATTCAGGTTGAACCGAAATTCCGACGTCGGACCCTGCGTTGTCATCCAGGCATCCTCGTGCAACAGTCGTCTGCGTCGACGATCCGTTTCTCCGCTGGCGGCAGCGGCGGCGGCTTCGGCCGCAAGTTCTGGTCGGGTCTGCACAAATCGATCCACGTGGCGAGAAAAGTAGGACCGAATGGCCGTAATTTCACCGCGCGACATTCCCGCGTTCCGCAATCGATCAAATCCGAGCCGTTCTCGAGAGCGTCCCACTTCTTCGTCTCCGTCCAAATCTGAACCATCCGATGCGTCATGATTATTATCATCGTTATCATCATCGCTACTATTACTGTTGTTGTTGTTTCCGTGATTTGTTCGTACAGCTCGTCCTCCTGGTCCTAATCCTGTTCCTCGATATCGTCGAGAAACGCTGCTGGATCCTGTAGTACCAGTTGTGGTGTTGTTGTTGTTGTTGGTGGTGGTGGTTGCCAGTGCCCGAGCCAGGGCTGCCTGTTGTCCACCCCGCATTCCGGCGGCTGCTAAAACTGCGTGCAAGACGTCCCCATCGGAAACGGGAAATTCGTTCAATCGGGACGTATCGGGTGCCAGCAACCGTCCCTTGCAGATCAATCTCAAGTACCGATCTTTGGCTTCCTCGCCCAAAGCACTGCGAACGGCCTGTTTGACTTGTCCTACACTGCTGCCATCGTAAATTTGAATGTTCACATCCTTGAAGGACTTGATCCGAAGTGCCATTAAATTTGTTTCTTGTTGTTGCTGGTGGTGGTTGCGGTGCTGTTGCTGATGATGCTGATGATTGGACGACGATAACGATGCTGATGATGATAAAAATAACGCTGACGTTGCCTTCATGATATTATCAGTATCGTCATCATCATTGTCGTCCTTGTTGTCGATGTTGTTATTGTCAACAGCTGTTTGGTCCTCCTCCTTAGCATCCAGCTGTATAGAATCTTCTTCATCCGTGGCTCGTAACATTTTTTTTTTTAGATACTTTTTCTCTTTTCTCTGCACTACTACTACTGCTACTTTAGTAGTGTCTTGTTAAAAAATGCAATGTTCTGTAACGATGAAGACGTTATTACAGCAGCAGCCAGCAGCAGGCAGCAAGCTTTATTATAATGTATAAAGTTAATTACCGTATGTACGTGATGCAAGGTGAGTGATGAGTGAGAGCGAGTGAGGTTATTATTATTTTTAATATCTCGGAGACGTAGTGATGATGTGGGAGAGTGACTCTAGACCTACACCTGTTTTTTGTGTCAGCGTTTGCGCGGGTAGAAAAAAGAGAGTTTGCTTGATTATTATTCTGTAGATAGATGCACCACGAATAAAGACGGTGAAGTGTTTCTACCTGGTAGTCTACTATGAGTGGAGTAGTAGACTACTCCGGGTAGAAGGCTAGTAGTGGGCGTACTAGCTAGCTTATGACTACTACTCTAGCTAGTAGCTAGTAGTAGTAGTACTACTACTACTACTACTACTACTACTACTAGACTTTACCTAGAGATACTACTTAGCTAGTAGTCCAGTTCTAGTAGCTAGTACGTCGTCTACGCCAAAATACTCTTATTCGCAGAAAGAAAAATCTGGACAGACAGGCAGGCGTCCACTTTTAGTAGTACCAGTACTACTGCTAGCTACTAGCTAGTAGTAGCAGTAGTAGTAGTAGTAGGAGTAGCTAGGCGTAGTATTAGTACTAGCTAGACTACTACTACTACTACTAGTAGGTTTAGGTACTTCCATTCTTATTTTTTTAAGCGTAAAGAATCATTGCTAGTAACAGTAGCTACGAATGCTCCTACAATAGTCTTCTACTAGCTCTACTACTGCCTAGCTAGCTAGTCGTCGAGTTTGGTTTCAACGAGGGAGTCCTACCAAGGTTCTACGTGTTCGAAAATTAGCTATGAGATTATTACTAGTATTCACAAGACATCTCGAAATCCTACCACATGGCTATTATTTTAATAAAATATCCCTCAAATCACGCACAGCAGCAGTCTAATATTATAAAAACCACTCGGGGAGCCTTTTCCGTATCCTACCTGGTACGGTACAACTCTTTAAAAAAAAATTACGACAAGGAGCGAGACAACAACAACAAAAAATAGGAGGGATTTGTGCCAAGTACTGTAGACGAGTGAAATCTACCTACACAAGAAGAAGTGTATCTGTTCCAAACAGCCACAAATCATTTTTCATCCTTCAATTCCACCGACTAGACCTACTCTACTTTGGTAAAATAATAATAAGGTTTGGCAAAGCACCGGTTTCCCTCCGCTCTCTCTCTCTCTCCTCTCCACGAATTGAAACCACACACACACACACACACAAACAAACAAACAAAATTTTGGTAGTATATCGCTGACACAACCCGGCAGCAAAAAAAACGCCGAAGCGGTGCGACGCCAAAACGCCAACATCCTTTTTCAACACACGAAGAAAAAAGCTGGATATAATAATAGTATTCAATTACGACTACCATAGAAAGGGATTGAGTGATGGATCCAAACGTTCCTGTCGTGACCCAATCTGGGAAGGAGGACAATGCCAAATCTGTCATCCAACAGACGGACCCAGACGGATCTTCAGCAGCAGCGGCAGCAGCAGCAACAACACAACAACAACAACAACAACAACAACCTAAAAGTGCAGCAGCTCCAGCAGTAAAACCTACTAGACCTACCGTTGCGGCTGTTCCTGTTGTGGCCGTAACGAATACTGGTGGCAGGTCCAGTGCGGGAGATGGTGGAAACGATCGTGTTTCCAAGGAACCTCCATCGTCGTCTCGAGGACCGCAACAAAACAATTCGCAACAACCATCTGCTACTGTCAATAAGGATAATAACAGCAGTCACAATAATAATAACAATAACAATAATAATAATAGGAATCGGAATATTGATAGCAGTACTCAAAACAAGAGTCACTGGCAGCAGGCAGCACCTCCACCAGCAACAACAACAGCAACAACAACAGCAACAGCACAGGTGCAGTTGGCCCGACAAGCAGCACAAGTTGCTTTGCAATTGCCACGACATATTCAAATTCAAAGGCCACAACAGCAAAATCAACAGCAACAGCAACAGTTACAGCGGCAATCACATCATGCAACGAACAGTCAGTCCGGTCCCAATAATAATAATAGTAATAATAATCATCGAATGACATATCGAACGACACCACAACCACAAGGTTACGGAAGACCAGCATATTCATCACAGCAGCAGCAGCAGCAACAACAGCAGCAGCAAAGACAAGGAGCCACGGCCAGAACGACAGATGCAAGAATACCAGCTCAACAGCATCATCAACATCATCAACAACAACAACAACAACAACAACAACAGCAGCGGTATCATGCACCACAATCTCCGGCGAGTAGAGCAGCTCAACAGGAGAGATATCAACAGCTGCACCAGCAAAGGGTTCCTTCTCGACAAGCTCCAACAACAACAACAACAACAACAACAACAACATCGAGACCTGCGCTAACACAGGGAGCTTCACAACCAAGAAACAACAACACTGCTGTCGGTGGTCTGTCACGAGTCGCAACCAATCCATCAGCGGTAGCAAAGAATCCAACAACAACAACAACCGTGCAAACGCAACAGAGACCACATCATTTCCAGCAGCAACAACAACAACCATCGTCATTGCAACAACCATCACATGTACCACCACCACCACCACCACTACCACCCACGCTTGAGCAGACTCAACGGGCGATGACGGAAGAAAAAATTGCCAAGGAGAGAAGTGTCCTTGTTGACAAGTACGCTCCGTACATTGCACCATCGGATACGTCCCTCAACGAAGCACGGCAAAGACTCCAAACAGCACTGGAACAAACGCGGAAGCTTCGAACGGCTTTTACGGATCGGGTGTACGGGAAGTACCGCGTTTGTCTTCAACCGCCCGAGTCGGCGGAAGAAATTATTGCCAGAGTCATGGCAAATCCAAAAGAAGCTCATCGGCGGCTGGAGCAAGAGAATCAGCAAATCAAACAGGAAAAGGACTTGGAAAAGAAGGAAGCGCAGTCCCTCAATGCTGAATTGAGTAAAATGGACGTCTCGACGCTTTCCGTGAGTGCCGACAATGCCGAGCAATTAATGTATTTGAGTGCGGGACTGTCCTTGGTCATTCTGCCAGAAGAAAATATGGACCCCGAGCTCCTGGAAAGGTACCCAGAGAGAGGCCCTGTCAACCACGCGACAGGCCAGCGTGTCCGAAGCATCAGCCAAGCAGCAGCTGCCGCCGGGGAAGTGATTCTAGAGCGATCGCGAAAAGGCGCTGCCATGAGAAAGCAATGGCAACAGCAGGGAAAGATACCGCTAGGTGATCCGGGGAAGAGCACCGCAACTCTTGCTGCAACCACCACCACCACCAATAACAACAACAACAACAACAACACCCCTATGGAGCCGCACAAACCGCTGCCGTCAACCATTGACGTGCTCAAGGCACCGTCAAAAACACCAGTAATTGCCTTTTCTAAAGTCAAAGGGACCGGTGGCAAGACCGGTGGCAAGAATCTTGCAGCAGGGACAAATGCTGCAGCCCAAACAAATGCGCGCGCCACTATTTCGGGCGAAAAGAATCTCGCGAAACAAGGAATTCCAGAAAGCACAACTTCCAGTATGGTCATTAAAAGACCGGCGAGCAAAATGTCCAAGATACTCAACAGCGAAGCATCATCGGCGAAGATTGGCAAATCTCGTGGAGGGGCAGGCATATCCGTTAATATTTCGTTGAGCCTCAGTCCCACGGCCGATGAGTTGAGCCTAGACCCTGATAGAGCATGTCGAGCGTCCACGCGAGCCTTGATGACAAACTGCGTGGGCACAGCGCAGGGAATAAGCCGAGCAACGCCCCAGCAGAGACTCAAGCATCCTCATCCCGAGTCTAGCGGCGGTCGCCAGAGATCTTCGAGTGCAACGTCTGCGAGAAAAGAGCTTGCTACGCTTGTACAAAATGCGGTGGCGACGGCAAATGGTTTTGGAGGAGGATACGCCCATACATATTTGAATCTTGCGTTACCTCCGCTTCCAACGCCCATGGAACGTCGAGACTACAAGCCGTTGATTATTCTAGACAAAACACGAGCTGCCAGCAATGCCAGATCAACAAGAGCCATTCGATCTGTTCTGGAAAGGCTGGAAGCGTCCGATGCCAGACCCACAGATACTGCACCTGCTTCGCAAGCGACGAAAATAGGCGTCCTTCGCAGTATCCAGAAAGCTCGTGCTGCAGAAGCAACCCAACGAGCTGGAACGCCGTCTCTCGCAGAGCGTCGCATTGATCCTAGTCTCGCATTCTCTGTGCTGCAAGCCATTGGGTTGGTCACGGAGGCGGGGAATAACCGCAATGAGACCTACCCAGCTCAAATGGACGCAAAAGTAGCGCGGCTGAACACAAGAAAGCGTAAATTGTCGGCTCTGACGTCATTGGAGGCCAAATGGGGGAAAATTGGGCTCTCAAAAAGAGCACGATTTTCGGTAAGCATTGACCAAAATAAGAGATTGGTCGCCAAGAGGGCGCCCTCAACGAGTACGGCGACAGCAGCAGCAGCAGTAGCCACTACTCCTGCACCTGCTCGTCCCCAAGCTCCCGTGCAAAGCATTCGAGGAGGTGGCGAGATGTTGTCCACATCGACCAGTGATTCTGCAACACCCGGTTCGGTACAAGGTCTCTCGGAGACAGCTGCAAGAAAAACAGATTCTCAACCCCCGGCAAGAAATGGAAGCTATGGGAATCAGCAAAATAACTATCAGCACCAACAAGCTTTCGCAGCTCGGCAGTCATTAGGTATGATGCACACGACTGGGATTGCCTCTGGCGACAATGTGCAGGGAAACAATAATGTGTCTGCTCAGGCTCCAAACCATACAGGTCAAGCATTAGATGGTAATAACGAAGGTTTCCAGCAGCAAGAGTCGTTCAATGCAATACAACTCGCTCAGCAATTGCGTATTTCTGGCAACGGCATGAGTGGCCGGGCAAATTTTACGGGTGTATTTCCGAATGCAGCTGGCTGGTCTTCAAATGGATCTCAAGCTGGCGCCATGGCCACCACGCAATCATCGTTGGCGGCAATGGGGTTTCATCAATTACCACTGGCGGGATTCAATTCCGTACAAGACCGCGCGCGCGCCCTTATGGCCCGGGAGCAACAGAACGTTGCAGCTGCCCATGCCGTCGCTGTCCACCAACAGACGCTGGCGCGGTCTCCGTTTTTGAGCGGCGCGGCAAATCCTGGGTTTGCCCCGACATCAACAGGCGTTCCCTCATTGAATACATCATCAGGAACGACATCCCAAAATCAACAGCAGCTCAGAGATTTGCGGCAAAGTGCAACCACTGCTCATCAGCAGGTAATGGCCTCAGATGCGGGAAACCAGAACCGTTCTGCTGTTCCTTCAGCAACGAAGGGGGAGAAGAGGAAGGTTGAGGATACTGCAGAAAAGGAATGCCTAGCAGCAGCAACTCAGCCCGCATTAAATAGCGCTGCCACTAAGAAGCAAAAGGTGGATCCGCTGAATGTGAAGGCTCCCGCAGAAACCGCTGCCCAGCCAGCCAGAACTACTACGTCAGCGCCACAAGGTCCTATAAATGGAACTGCGCGGACAAAAAAAGAAGGGATGCAATTCTATCTGCCAACACCGCCTGCCTCGATTTCTCCAAACGACGCCAGACTTATCCAAACAGGCCAGGTTCACACTTTTTTGGAAGAAGTGGGTCCTACCGCCAATACTCCTGACATTTTAAAATATTTGAATGTCGTAGGTTCAAGTGTTCCTATTCCAAAAGCGTTTGTTGCATCTTTGCTCAAAGACCGGCTCAACATTCCCGGCTTTAAGCATCTTGCCAGTTGCGCAGGTTTTGCCATTCCTCGAGAAGTAAGTCAAAGCAGCTCAGAATGTGAATGTCCAATTTCCTACTGGATGTATTTTCAAGATTTCTCGTGTCTTACGATCCAATCATTTTCTCTCTTCTTGCTTCAGACCATTGTTTCAGTTATCCTTGTGTGGCTATGGAATTACCACGAAGACGAATTTCAAGTTGCGTTCACGAAAAGCGGCCGCATTGATGTTGATCCAACTTGCAAATGGCTGGTGCAGGCAGCAGTGGATGCTTCCATCCGAGCACTCACTGCACACATCTGTAAGAAAGGAATGGTAGCAGTCATTAAAAACGACTCTAGTGCCAAGTCAGCCGTCCCTCAGACTGACGTCAACGTGGATCTTGTTGCTGCGTCTGTTATTGGCAAGGCTCTGACAACCGTATCACAAAAGAGTAGCGAGGTGGTAAGAGAAGTTACATGTCTCGCTTCTGCCATATAGAGTGCTGACTCAAAACTAACGCTATCCACGTACTTTTTGTCTTTGCTTGTAGGATTTTGTCTTGCCGCAGTTTCATCACCTGACAAGCTTCTTGGACGACGTCCGCATTTGTGCCTTGCAGCTCCGGGCTCAAGAGCGAGTATTACTGGCGAATTTGCTATCCCTCAAGAGTGTCATGTCGGAATCGTTTGCACATGCCTACGTTAGCTCGATGGTTCGTGCCGGGGATGCACTGGACCACGACAATCTTGCTCAGATTGTGTCGGACGACGATCTCAAGATTTCATCGCTGTTACCTTATGACATTTTGAAAGACGAAACTGGGGCTTGGGAAGACCCATGCCGACCAGTCAAGGGATATACGCCGAACTTGACAGGGGACGTTCTCACCAAGATTGCTCATGCCCGAGCAATGATTCAAAAATCAATGAGAAGACTTCAAGATCGTCACAACATCAAGTCTGGTACTCCGACTTCCGGCGCGTATACCGACATGCTTGGCGGCACTGGTCCCAATGGCGCAACCACGTTTGCCAACTCGGGCAGTAAGACACCAACTTCGGGAAGTAGTACACCGAGATCATGGAACAAACGAAAAGGGTCTGTCTCAGCAGGCCCTATCGTCAGTGGTACTGGATCTTCCAACGCCACGAGTTGGTCGCTTTATGAACCTAAGCACTTTTGTGAGCCCATTGATTGGACCCCTTCGAATGCAGCCAACTCTCCGTATGGGCGATACACGAGTGCGTCGCGCCAACGCATCAAGCCAGGTCCACCGGCCAAAGGAGAAGTCAAGCCGACATCTTTATCCATTGATATCAAAACCATCGATTCTGTTTCTGGCGACCAAGTGGGCCCATGCATTCGTGGTACGCATGAAATCGCTTGGGAGTCTGTGGCTGGAAGTTTCCACGCAGTCGCGGTGAAAGGGATGGGAGGCTCTTCGCCTCACGCCAACGCGGCACCCGTAGAAAAACCTTCTTTTAGCACTCAGACCATTATTTCTCCATTTTGTCGGGAATTGACGGCATCGCCTGTCGCGAGCGATTCTGAAGAATCTGACACGGAAGAGGACTTGTCGCACGAGGCTGTCCTTGGAAGACACCAGGTTGTCCTGGATGAAATGGCTTCCCGACTGACGGCCTTTATGGAAGCCAGGAAGCGACTGCAGGAGAAGAAAAAGAAAAGGGCTTAATACTTTGTGTAGCATAAGCGCAGGCATAAAAATGCTTATACCTACATCATCAGACAAAGTTGCTTGCTTGTGTCGACTTGTTTGTCTGTCAATTATGATCTAATGGCTTGCTTGAAGGAAGTATTCCTGGGAGCTCAATGAGGAGCTACTCTTGTAAAAGTGAACAGAGCTGTGATGTACTGACTACTAGTCTAGTAGTAGTAGTGGATAGCTCCTGCATGTGTAACAGGGGAAATGAGAAGAACTTTTTTTCGGGACGGAAAACTTCAAATTCATCATGGAACGATTGCCATGAGGCAAAATCGACCAAAGTAGACTCCAGGGGGCGTTTGTTCGCTTTGGTGCAGCCACAACATACAGACCTAGCTATCAAAACGCAAAGAACACGTTTTTACTCACACCCACAGTGGTGCTTTCTTACCCGGGTACAGTAATCGATAGGAGTACAATCGATACAACAACTGAAATGCGAACAAATGAAGAAAACCAAGAGCTGTTGTAATCCAAGTAAGGAATACAATGACACATTCTCGCATTGCTTTTGTTTCATGATAATCGCAGGTGGTGTTCCACACACACACCACTATTGTTTCACCACACAACAACAGCAATTGTAACTGCCTGCTCGTAGCTCGTACAGCACCAATAATTCGGGACAGAAAGAAGTATATTTTCTCCGATGGAAGACATTGAGTAGCTAGCATGACGACTATCGGTAGTAATTCTGTATTTGACACAAAAAATAATCATGACAACTCGAGTGAGGAACAGAGCTTTTGATAGCAGCAGTACAAAATTATTATGCACACCAGTGCACACCAGTGCACAGCCAGCCTTTACTTCATGCTTCTTGTTGACGGCTGGTTGGATCGGATGCTGCCTGGAGTTTTTTCTTTCTTTGAGGGATTTGTTATGAACGCTGTAGATTATTGAGTCACGATTGAAATTATTCGTGCGATCGAATTCTGTTTGTGTGACCCATCGTAAAAAACCGTCTTGAAGTGCCATTTTTCCCGCAATTGAATCCCTAACAAATACTAAGTAGTCGCTCGGCCGGCTTGGATGATCGGAAGATTCTCACAAATCCAAAACCAATGCTGTATGTGTCATAACATTATATATATTGGTAGTGGCCTTGTTGCGCTCTAGCTAGCTTGGTCTACTCGATCGGAGTGTACTTGCAACTCTTGTTTTGTCTTGAATCAATCCCTTTCATCGCTCTTCTCTCTATCTTGTATTTATATTTATGTCAATCATTTTGAACTGAATCAAAGCGTAAACAATTGGGATAGCCAAGAAAACAGCAGACAACACTGACCGCAGATAGAGCATTGTTACCGCCACCTTCTTATTAGTACATCTTGGACAGCTTTCAATTTCCCACTTCGCATAACTACTTATTACTTGTCCTTCCTTTGAGATATACCTAAGCAGTCACCTACCGAACGTTAACACATTGACGGCAACTCCGAACTACTCAAGACCCGAAGTTTGTTTATTATAACGTCTTGTTGCAACACCAGTCAGTGGCATGTCGTCTCCCCATTCTCATCACGGAACTCCACCCATGAGTCCTACTGCCCGGAGCAACCACGACAGCGACAGCGACAACGACAAGGTGTTGATCTCCAAAGAGGAGGACTTCTCAAAGATTGCCGTGACGCAGAAAAAAACGACAGAACCAACAGTAGCACATCCGCCACTTCCGATGATCTCCACACCCAGCCGAGATCCAGCTACGATGGTCGCCAAGCGCATACAAAATTTGCAACTGAATCAGAGCAGCAACAACAATAACAACAACAACAACAACAACAACAACAACAACAACAACAACAACAACAACAATAACAACAACAACAACAACAACAACAATTTAACCATGTCACCTGTTCCGCACGAGTACATCATGAAGGATGACAGTGGCAATACTTCTATTTTTCCGGCCCAGTCTCCCATGCGAACCTTTGGAGGTAGCATTGCTGGAACACCGACTCGTCATTATGCGTTGACTCCCATTGCCAATAATATCAATAGCACCAACAAAAACAAGAACAAGAACAATAATGACACATCATATTGCTGTAATAGTAACATGGAAGAGCAGTTGGATTTTGATCTCGATTTGGATTTGGATATGTTGGAGGATCGATGGCAGCGTGCCAATGATCAACTGGCATCTGATTTTGTTGTGACAGGACAAGATGATGACGTCGACGACGACGGACAAGATGGATTATTGCTGCAAGGAGAACATTTACAGTTTCCTGCAGAATTGTGCCACGAAAACAGCAGCAACAATAGCAACAAATTTTTGGCTCGACCTGTACGTCCTCGTGGTGATCCCATGCTTCCTCCATTGGCCAAACGTGGTTTGTTGCCAATGCCACGAGCCGAGGCCACCACCAGCGACAGTATCAGCAACAGCAATGATCCAACATTTGTTGCCACGTCAAATCACAGGGCCACAGTGAAGGATGGTATTGTGGAGCCCATTGTTATCGAAAAACCCTGCACGCATGTCACTCGGGCCCCGGAATTGGCATGTTTCCCTCCCACGGAGGAACCTTCACCAATTCCTCTGATTGGGAGCAAGGGATACTCCTTCACCTCCATGACACAATACGAGAAGCGTCGACATTTGGAAGCGTCGAAACCATCCATTGTAACACCACACAAGGTCAAACAGTATCAGCCTACTCGTCACGATGAAGAGTTGGCCGAGGTGGGGGGTATTCCCGAAGATGCCCTTGATAGTATCTTTACTCCGAGACGAGGTAATGATAGGACCAGCCGTGTAGGTGTTCACCGAAATGATGGTAGTAGCAGTGACGAGCCAGGCAAGGCTTCTATCTTGCAGACTGCTTTCTCTTCCACGGATCAAGAAGATGATGACTATCAGCCTTTGCCCAATACCAAGAGGCTTGCAGGAGCAACACAGCAACTATTTCAAGCAATTCCAATGGACGATCGTCAATTTTCTATTCCGTCTATACGGATGGCCAATCAATTGGATGGAAGCATCGCATCTTGTAACACAACTTATACGGATGATGATGAATCCACCATTATGCACTACGGAGACGATGCAAGTTTGAGCAGCCGCGGTTCTTTTGCCAGCCTAGAAGACCTTCACACCGCATTTCGGTTGTCGCTCTCATCGGAACGACAACCGTCTTCGTTTGAAAGCGACGATCAAACGCAATTGCAGTCCCATAATCTCATCACTGCGGAACCATCTAACTTGGCCACCACTGGGACGGACGCAGCACAAGACGCTTGCTGTTCACGTCTTCGCCGCAGCCAGAAACGAAAAGAACAGCGCGACCGACAAGCTTACGAATGGCTGCGTAACGTCAAGGCAGCTGAAGGAGAAGTGGCGGAAGCCGCCTCTTCCAAATTTCTTACGGGCGGTAAGCACAACCAGGATTCTCACGGCCAATCAGTGATGCGAGAGCGACCACAAAAACGCCTTTCCGCTACGCCTGCCGTAGACACTAGGAGCTTTGCTATGCTCAAGGATATGTCCCGCGATGAACACATTTCATTTGGTTCTCAGGATTCTAACATGAAAATTCATGTATCGTGAATGCTCTTCGAAGCAATGATACTCAAATTGATCCACATGGACAAGTGAACACCTACAGTTGAAGCGGATTAGCAGGTTCGTGTGCTAATGAGCAATTCGTTGTCAAAATTAGAGCGACGTGTACAGACTCTCGGGTATTTTTTTTGTTGCAATCAAAGGAGCACTACCTCAAATGGAAATTGCGTCAGAGGCGACACGGAAGTGGTGGTTGACATGGCTGTCAAACGAATTAAAACAACGTGCGAGACAAATGGCTAACAGATTAGCGCGGAGTGTTTTTTCTGAGGACAGAACCTCGGGAAAAAAGTCTAATTTTCGACCCGCCGATGTGCGGATGATCGCGATGAATGTTAAAGATAAAAAGTTGTGAATACTATTTCGTTTTCGCGTCGTCTAGAGAATCCTTGCAAAAAGGTGTTTTTTGTGCATTCTGTGGTCCGGTTCCGTAAGGCAGGGACCACTCTAGCGTTGCGACTTGGCATTATGATGTACTTCTTCTCATTTGAGTTTTCTATACTCTTAAGGCAGGCCTAGGAACATTATGGATCCTTCCTACATCCCCAAAAAGGAGCATGCCAAAAAATGTTTGTGTAAGGATCCGCGTCTGTCTCAAGCAGTTGGCATGAAGGCGCTGCTGGCCTAGCAGAAAGCAAAAAACCTATTCCCGCGAAATGCCATAATTCAACTCACTGGGTTTGGTCTACTAGCTAGACTACTAGCTAGTCAAGCTAGTAGTCTAGTATCTGGTACCAACGCCAAAGGATCGTCTAGCTACTCGCGCAATTATTTTTATCCTTTCTACCATACGATCGTTAAAAGAACCTAACAGTGTGCGTCTCGTGTTAATCGATTTTTACGGGTTTGTCTTTTATGACAAGAAATAAAATCAATGGCCCCTGGCGGGGGGGGTACGCCTGTTGGCGAAAGTACCTAAACCACTGGTTATGGGTCCTATGAATCCTACGTTTCAAGGCACTACTAGTAGTATCTAGTAGGACTGACTGATATCAAATAGTGATATCAGAGTCCTCTCACTT